>Ga0265297_10000178_pt1 | contig 212356 bp, 205 predicted proteins | sample Munlanlwell13791_FD_192502 | JGI IMG/M metagenome (GOLD analysis project Ga0265297, IMG submission 192502) | Leachate microbial communities from a municipal landfill in Southern Ontario, Canada - Leachate well 137-91 | ecosystem: Engineered > Solid waste > Landfill > Unclassified | place... | reverse complement strand
CAAGACAAGTCGGTGGGAATCCAGCGGTACTACCCGCTAAGGCTAAATACAATTTGGTCACCGATAGTGAACCAGTACCGTAAGGGAAAGGTGAAAAGTAGCCCGGGAGGGCGGTGAAATAGAACCTGAAACCATTATGCCTACAATGAGTCAGAGCTGGATATTTATATCCGGTGATGGCGTGCTTTTTGCAGAACGAGCCAACGAGTTTTTCTTACCAATTAGTCTAAGCGCTTATGGCGCGGAGGCACAGGGAAACCAAGTCTTAAAAGGGCGAAAAATTAAATTGGTGGGAAAAGACCCGAAGCCAGACGAGCTTGCCATGACCAGGATGAAGCTCTTAGAAATAAGAGTGGAGGTCCGAACCCGTTTGTCGTTCAACGCATTGGGATGAGTTGTGGTAAGGAGTGAAAAGCTAATCGAGTTTGGTAATAGCTGGTTCTTCCCGAAATAGTTCTAGGACTAGCCTCTTCGGCCACGTTCTTGGAGGTAGAGCACTGGAAGAGATACTGCGGCGCAAGCTAGGTATTTCTACCAAACTCCGAATGCCAGGAACTTTGCGAAGGGAGTCAGACTGCGGAAGCGAAGTCCCGTAGTCGCGAGGGGAACAACCCAGACCGTTATCTAAGGTCCCTAAATCTATACTAAGTGTTAGCAAGGAGGTGAAATTTCTCAGATAGCTAGGAGGTTAGCTTAGAAGCAGCTACCCTTTAAAAAGTGCGTAACAGCTTACTAGCTAAGAGATTTTGCGCCGAAGATTCCCGGGGCTCAAGTATAGTACCGAAGATACGGATTGGCATCTTATGATGTCAGTGGTAGGGAAGCGTCCTTATTGCGCTGAAGCAGAATTGTAAGGTTCTGTGGAGTGATAGGGAGTGAGAATGTTGGCATGAGTAACCACAATTGAGGTGAGATTCCTCAACACCGTAAACCCAAGGTTTCCTCAGCTATGTAGATCATCTGAGGGTTAGGCGTGCCTTAGGAAAAGCCGAAGGGCTTATCTGATGGACAGAAGGTTAATATTCCTTCCCTTTGATATTATTCCGTAGGGGGACGTAATCTTGTAATTTGAGCTGATTATCGGATTTCAGTAGGCTACTTGAGGATTAGTCCAATGAGTAGTCTCGAAGCTTGCTTTCGGGCAAGTGAAGTTGAATGAGCAGGTTACCAAGAAAAGCCCGCAGGGTTAATAATATCAGAAACGTACCGTAAACCGACACAGGTGGGTAGGCGCAAGTGTGCCAAGGTGAACAAGTGAAAGATCCTGAAGGAACTCGGCAAACAAGTGATCGTAACTTAGGGATAAGATCTGCCTTCTATTACTGCTTGCAGTGGATAGGAGGCCGCAGTTAACGTCTCTCTGGCGACTGTTTATCAAAAACACAGGTCCCTGCTTAATTCGTAAGAGGAAGTATAGGGGCTGAGGCCTGACCAGTGCCGGAGTGTTAAAAGCGGCGGTTGCTTCGCTTTCGTTTTACAATTTGTAAGATTGAAAGCTTTGCTTGTTTTTCTTCATTTAACATATTTATTTTTAGTTAACTTAGTTTAATAGCATATAACCTATTTTTGAGATCAAATATATATCGCATCGAGATATAAAAACAGTATTTAAAATTTAGGTCTGTTTGTTTATTCTAGGTAAGAAAATTGCGAAGTTTTTCAATCGTTAAGTTATTTTATTGTAAACCGTAAGCGGAGCAGCTGACTGCTCAAAGCCTCCGGTGAACGTCCGCGGTAACTCTGACCGTGTTAAAGTAGCGTAATCCCTTGTCGGGTAAGTTCCGACCCGCATGAAAGGCTTAACGACCGGAGAACTGTCTCCAGGATCTGCTTGGTGAAATCGCAATAGGGGTGAGAATGCCCCTTACCTGTAGCTAGACAAAAAGACCCCAGGAGCTTTACTATACCCTGGCATTGAGTTTTGGTATTAATTGCGTAGCATAGGTGGGAGACTTTGAAGTTAATCTTTCGGGGTTAATGGAGTCGTCAGTGAAATACCACTCTTTTAATATTAAAATTCTAACTTTGCTATCTGCGTAGGATAGTGGAAGACAGTGCTTGGTTGGTAGTTTAAGTGGGGCGCTTTTCTCCTAAAAGGTAACGGAGAAGTTTAAAGGTTGGCTAGTTCCGGATGGAAATCGGAATGGTCCTGTAAAGGGATAAGCCAGCTTAACTGCAAGACGGATATGTCGCGCAGGTGGGAAACCAGAACTTAGTGAACCGACCATGGTTCGTAGGACCGTGGGAGATCATCAACTAAAAGCTACCCTGGGGATAACAGGCTGGTAGTGCCCGAGAGTCCACATCAACGGCACTGTTCGGCACCTCGATGTCGGCTCATCACATCCTGGGGCTGGAGAAGGTCCCAAGGGTTTGGCTGTTCGCCAATTAAAGTGGTTCGCGAGCTGGGTTCAGACCGTCGTAAGACAGGTTGGTTTATATCTACTACAGGCGTCGAGTTTTGAGGAGAGCTGCCCTTTGTACGAGAGGATCAGGGTGGACCAATCTCTGGTGTATCAGTTGTCACGCCAGTGGCATCGCTGAGTAGCTATAGTTGGGAAAGGATAAGAACTGAAAGCATCTAAGTTCGAAGCCTCCTCCAAGATTAGAACTCTTATTCAGGTTAAAGACTATGACCTTGATAGGGCGTAGGTGGAAGTTCCGTGAGGAATTGAGCCGAGCGCTACTAATTGAATATTATTTATTTGACTTATTTTAGCTAGCAAATACTAGCCCTATTCTTAGAAAAAGAAAATCTACCGTGTCCTTCCGTAGCTTTAGCGAAGGAGGGTTCGCAGTTTGTCTTTGTGTATTGCATAAATGCAAAAGCATGACAAGTTAACTTATAATCCTTTTTGTTTTTAATATGGGGATAATACCGCAGGTGCTCCACCCGATCCCATCCCGAACTCGGAAGTGAAATTCTGCAGGGCCGATGATAGTGGTTTCCGCGAAAGTAGGTCGTCCCCATATTCAAGATTGAAAGGATTTTTATTTTTTAAAACACTCTCACGCGAGTGTTTTTTTTCAATAAAAAAAGCCAATCTAATCAGATTGGTCATTATGTGGTACATGGGACAGGTTTTTTTGTAATCATAACCTTTTCACCCCGTTCAAAATAAAGGGACTAACTAGATTTTATTATCTATCAAAATGAAAGTCAATAAGAAAAATACTTTAGGGCAATACTATCTATTATTCCCGCTTTGGTCGGGAATCTCAAAGAAATTAAATAAGACTCTAATTTAAGTTTTCTGAAAGAAAACCACAAAGCCCTAATTATTTATCTCGCCGTCTTCGTCCACTATAGCTTTAGCGAAGGTGGAAGCTTGGCGTAGGTCACCTTCACAACCCTTCGGCGGATTTATCCGCCAAAGGTTCGCTTCGGCGAACCGAAGGCGGACGAATTACTAATCCCCAAAGTTTATGTTATTTGCAAATTTTCCAAATATATTGTTATAATGAGCCTAGATATGGGATTAGTCTTAAAGAATAAAATCGTATTATTTTTAGTGATTTCAGTAACTCTAATTGGGGTTAATTTTGTTTTTGCTGATCAAATAAGGAATTTCTCATACAGTCAGACTTTTGGTGCCCAAAAGGTTGTTTGGCAGCTTGCGAGCGCAATATCTTTTGCAAACCAAGACCAACTTGCTACAAACAAAAAGCTTACCGAAGAAAATCAGCGCTTGTTATCTGCTTTATCTGATTTAAAAAAAATTCAGGAGGAGAATCAGTTCCTACGAAATGCTCTTAGTATTGGGATTTCAAATAATAAAAAGCTAATTGAAGCCGAAGCTTTTGGGGGGGGAAGATTTAATGGTAAGGACTTTTCTTACGAAGACTCCATAATGATAAATAAAGGAAAAAAAGACGGAATACAAAAAGGATTTCCAGTAATTATTTCTGATAAAGTTTTAATTGGAAGAGTGTCTGAAGTTTATGATGATTTTTCTAGAATCTTGCTAATAACAGATAAAAGCAGTATGGTTGATGTTCAAATAATTAATAATGGCAGAATTGAGGAAGCTATTAAAAGTAATACAAATAATGAAGAGCCAGATTCTTCTAGCGATGATGAAGCAAAGAATAAGGAAAAAGTAAATTTTGAAAAAATTATCGCAATAGCAAAGGGTGAAGGATGTTTTAAGATTTCACTTGATATGTTTCCGAAGGATAAAAACCTAGAGGACAACGCTCTTGTTATGACTAGTTCACTTAGTGGCAATTTTCCTTCTGGATATGTAATTGGAACAATTAAGGAGCCAAAAGTAATTGACACAGAAACATTTAAGCAAGCCGAAATAATACCTGCCTTTGATCCAAAATTAATAGATAAGGTCTTTATTCTTAAGAATATAGACATAGTAAAAAATGATTAAAGGGATTACTAAGCTACTTGTCTCTGCAATTCTTTTATTTTTAATTATAGTATTGCAGTCTAGTATTTTTCCTCTGGGATATTTAGGTTTTATACTAGGTATTTTATTTGTTTTAATCTTCAACTTAATAGAAAAATCTTCTAGCTATTCGGGTGTTTTTGTGGCACTCTGGGCTGGAATATTAATAGATATTTACTCTTCGTCATTTTTTTTCGGGTTTTATTCAATAATTCTTATGGCACTAGCCATAATAATTAAAATAGTTATTTCAAAGTACGTCAGAATTCCTTAATATGTTCAAACGAGCCAAAAAATACAAAAATAAGGAAGTATCAACCGAGGATTTTTTCTTGGATTTTTTAGCTAAAAAAAAAGAAAATATTCACGAAGATAAAAAAAATAGAATTGATTATGTTAACGTAGTTAGTTCTATAGAAACTGCATTAGCAAAGAAGAATTTTGTTATAATTCTTTCGTTATTCACTGTTTTTATTATTTTTTTAATTGGAACATGTTTTTTTTATCAAGTTTTTGGATACCAAGAATATAGCGAAAAAGCTGAAAATAATAAATATATATCAAGCGAAATAGGGGCTCAAAGAGGAATTATTTATGACAGAGAGATGAAGCAGATTGCATTTAACTCAAACAGTTTTGATTTGATGTATAAGGCAAATGAACACGGGGATATATTTGAGATTGACAGAGAAATATCAGAAATATCAAAAATAATAGGCATAACAACTGACGAAATAAGAAAAATTATTTCTGAAAAAAAAGATAAGTTCAAAGACAAAACAGAATTTTCCATTTTTGATGATTTAGATAAAAACAAAACAGTAATACTCAAAACTAAAGCTGATGAATTTAATTATTTTTTCATCAGAAAAAACCAAGAAAGACAGTATGTGGATCCATATGCTTTTTCTCATATATTAGGGTTTTTTTCTGAAGAATCTGATCAGGGTGGTTGGGGGATTGAAAAAGAATATAACGAGTTTTTAAAAGAAATTCCAGGCATATACAACAAAGAAAGAGATGCTAAGGGAAGGGTTATTGGTGAAAGTCTAGTGAGACCATTAGAATCTGGGAAAAATATAGTTCTGAATCTTGATATGGAAACACAGAAAAAAGCTGGAGAATCGGTCCGATCTGTAGTTGAAAAATACAAAGCTAAGTCGGCGACAGTTGTTATGGTAGATGTAAAAACTGGTGGTGTTATCACTATGGCAACTTGGCCATCTTTTGATGCTAATTTACTTTCAAAAGGAATAACAAATGAGCAGTATCAGGAAATAGTTAAAACAAATAATTTTTCTTTTTATAATAGGGCAATTGCGGGCGAGTACCCAATTGGTTCAACTATTAAACCAGTAATGGCAGCAGCAGGACTTCAAGAGGGATTAATAACTCCGAACGAATTTATTAATTGTCAGGGGAGAATCGCTCTGCCTGGAGGGGGATACAAAAACGACTGGTCAACTCATGGGGCAACTGATCTTAAAAAAGCTATAGCCGAATCGTGTGATGTTTATTTCTATATTTTGGGAGGGGGATACAATGGAAGAAAAGGACTTGGAGTAGAAAAAATGGATCAATATTTTCAAGATTTTGGGTATGGTAGCTTAACAGGAATTGATATTTCTGGAGAAAAAACTGGACTACTTCCTACTCCAGAATGGAAAAGAAAAAAATATAATACAGCATGGTTCCCGGGTGACGATTATAATATTTCAATTGGGCAGGGATACTTTACTGGCACTCCACTACAAATAACAATGGCTACCGCCGCAATTGCCAATGGAGGACTACTTATGAAGCCAAAATTGGTAAAATCGGTACTTGATAAAAACGGAAACGAATCTACAAAGTTTGAGTCAGAAATTATAAGAACTGTATCTATTGATTCTGATTACCTTAAAGAGGTTAGGGATGCTATGCGAGAGACAGTTTTATCACCCAATGGAACGGCTAGGGGGCTACAGCTAATGCCTGTTTCTTCAGCAGCAAAGACTGGAACAGCCCAAACATCCAACAAGAACGAATATCATAATCTTATAACAATTTTTGCCCCATACGAAAATCCAGAGGTAGCTATAACGGTTATTGTAGAAAGTGTTCCGTACGAAATGAATGCTGCCAATGCTTTGTCGCGAGAGATTATGAGCTACTACTTTGGGGAAAGACTAAGGAAGGAGGAAAAAGTAGAAGTGATAAATAACGAAAATGAGACGCCAGTTGATATTGAGAGTACTAATAACGAGGAATATCCTGCAATAAAACCCGAAGAAGATGGTGAAGGGGTGCCTCAAGAATAAAAAAACCGAGCGTTTGCTCGGTTTTTAAGTTAAAACTTTTCAACCAGTAATTGTCTCTTTTCGTAAAAAACTTCTGGGCTTCCGTTAGTAATATCTAGTCTATAAGCATTGCCATAGAACTCAAAATAATTATCTTCATTTAAGTTCTTCCTGTATTCGTAGGGAGTTATCTTTGTTATTTTTGAAAAGGTGGCAAAAGGTGAATTATTAGATTTTTTAATCTTTGCCTCTCCCATATAAAACATTCCACTTGTCTCATCAATTTCTGTTAACATTGAATTTTCAAATCTCGTAATTAGCCAAGAGTCTTTTTTAAGCTTTATATCTGCATCATACGTTTGGAATTCTAACCCATTGATTTTTGAATCCTTATTTGCATCAAGAAATGTTTTTTCTGCATATCCCGATAACGATAATGTAGTATTCTCAAGCTTTAATGTTTCATTTTCGCTATTAATATCTATACTTACATTTGAGTCTTCAGCGATAATATTTAGATTATTAATATCTCCAGTTATTGAACTTTGTGTACTATTTGTTTTAAAATCTAGTGTATTTATCGTTCCATTAACTGTCACATAATCTGACCCAGACGTTTCAATGGATATTTTATCAGCTACTATTTTATTGATATTAAGATCTGATCCATTTATTTTTATTGTTTCAATATTAGGAGTAGTAATTGCTATCCTCACAATTTTTGAATTACAGAATAAACACTTTTGATCCCTGACTTTTTCAGAAATTGAAATGTTTAATACTTTTTCCTCATCAACGTTATATGAAACTCTATCCAAATCATTTTTCATTCCATTGGCAGATACAGAAAATTTATCCCCCTTACTTACGGAGATAATTAAATCTCGTCCGTTAGTAGATATGCTATTAAAATTTTCAAGCGAGGGTATTTCAATAGTTTGTCTGTATTGAATATCATTCATTTTTTCTCGTATGTCTGGGGCGTATCGTATCGTTATTGTTGCTGTAATAATACTAGCAATCATCCAAAGAACAATAAGTACTATTACAACGGGCATGTTTAATATTTTCCTTTTAAAAGCAATCATTATATCTGCAGCGAATAGAAAAAATGCAGGTATTACTACAGCAAAAAATAATGACCCAAGGAACAAGTAAAATGGCATAACCTTTACTATTTCACTTATTAAAATATTATCAATGGCATATCCACTAGATGCGTACATTATAAGCACAAAGACTAGTATTGTCATTCCAATTATTGTAAGTAGAGTAGCCGCAATAATAGAAAAATTAATTAAGAAAAGAAATATTTTAAACGAGATAGATAACAATCTTTTAAATATTTTTCCAATATTTGAAAGTATTTTTTTATAGCCAGTTTTTTTCTCATTGTCACTTTCTTTAAAAGATTTTTCAATTGCTGCGACAGTTAGTGGACTTCCTTGCATTTCTAGTTTCTGAGCTTTTGTTTCGGCAGCAGGAATTATTATCCACAAAAGGATATAGGCGGGAATGCCAATTCCATTACAAAAAACGAGTAAAAAAGCAGCTAAACGAACAAGAACCAATTCAACGTCAAAATATGTCGCAAGTCCACTACAAACACCTCCAAGTATTGAATTTTCGGTGTCACGAAAAAGTTTTTTATTTATTTTGACATCACTGTCTATCTTTTCATTTTTACTATCTTCAAAATCATCAGGATGCCCCATAATAGTTATTAGTTCGTCAACATCTTTTTCGGTCACAATATTTTTACCTTGTTTGGTCTTTTCTTTTAGCTTTTCAGCTATACTCATCTCAATATCCGTCATGACTTCGTTTTTATCAACATCAGATCCTATTTTTTTTCTCACCGACTCAAGATAATCCTTAAGATTATGATAAGCGACTTCTTCAATAGTGAAAGCGAATCCTCCTAAGTTAATTGTTGTTATTTTTTCCATATGTTTTAAGCTTATACGATTATATATTAGACAAATTTTTATTATTTTTTAAATAAATGAACGGCATTTTCTAATATTTGCCATTGACTATCACAGCTTTTTAAAAAGTCTCCTCCTTTTGAGGTTAAAATATAATATTTTCTGGGAGGACCAGCTTTTGATTCTTCCCAAGTATAGTTAACTAATCCCGAATTCCTTAACCTTGATAAAAGGGGATAAATCGTTCCCTCTACAACGACCAAATTAGCGTCCTTTAGTCTTACTAAGATATCATTAGCATATATTTTGCCTTTACTGATTAGCAAGAGGATTGCAAATTCTAATATACCTTTTCTCATTTGTACTTGAGCGTTTTCTATTGTTTTTTCTTGTTCCTCTGTTTTCATAATTATGATTTTTTTACTTTTTCAATTATTATATAGCATAATACCTTTTTATGCAAGGTAGTTTGCTTTATGTTCGTTAAAATCTTTACAGGCTCTTGATTTCGGAGAATTATATGTTATGATTACCTTGTATTAATTTCTTGTGACATAAACTACCTTTAAAGGTTTATTTTTTTTAAATTAAAAGAAATAATATAAGTGTTTGCCAGAGAATTATTAATAAATAACGTTAAAAATTATGGAAGAGAAATATTTAACACAAGAAGGGTTAGATAAGCTTAAGAAAGAACTAGAAAGACTTAAAAAAGACGAAAGGATAAAAGTTGCTGAAGAACTCAAGACAGCTATTTCTTTTGGCGACTTATCAGAGAACGCTGCATATGATGATGCAAAAGAAAATCAGGCTCAATTAGAGGCTAGGATTATTGAGGTTGAAAAACTCATCCATAATGCAAAAGTTATCAAACATAATAAAAAAGGCTGGGTAGAGGTAGGCTCAATGGTCACCTTAAATGACGGAAAAAAAGAAAACACTTATCAGATCGTGGGAGAAGAGGAGGCAAATCCACTAGAAAACAGAATCTCCTTTAAATCTCCACTTGGAGCTGCTATGATAAACAAACCAGAGGGGGCAAAGATAAAAATACAGACCCCAAAAGGAACCATAGAATACAAGATTTTAAAAATTAACTAAAATGTCTTTAACCGAAGATGCAATCAGAGACAATAGAATAGAGAAGGCAAACGCAATTACTTCGGCGGGATTAAACCCGTATCCAATTGAGTCAAAGAGAACTCACGAGATATCGCAAGCTATCGCTGATTTTGGAAAATTATCTAGCGAAGAAAAAGAAATTTCATTAGTTGGAAGGATAAAAACCTTGAGAACTCATGGAGCTTTGACTTTTTTAGATTTTGAGGATGGAACTGGGAAATTACAATGCCTGATTGCAAGGGATAGGATTGGAGAGGGGAGTTATCAATTCTTTTTGGATAACTTTGAAGCAGGAGATTTTATTGAAGTAAGAGGATTATTGTTTGAAACGAAAAGAGGAGAAAAGACTATTCAAGCATCAGACTACAAAATGCTCTGCAAAAGCCTGAGACCGCTTCCAGAAAAATGGCATGGACTAAAAGATGTTGAAGAGAGGTATAGAAAAAGATATCTAGATTTATTATCTTCACCAGAAGTAAGAGAAAAATTTATAATAAGATCCAATTTTATTAAAGAGCTCCGAAACTTTCTAGATTCACGAGGCTTTTTGGAAGTAGAAACTCCAATCTTGCAACTACAATATGGTGGAGCGAGAGCAAAACCTTTTAAGACTCATATCAATGCATTTGATTTGGATGTCTTTATGAGAATATCTCCAGAACTATACCTCAAGAGATTGCTTATTGGTGGTTATGAAAAGGTTTATGAAATTGCGAAATGTTTTAGAAATGAAGGAGTAGACAAATTCCACAATCCCGATTTTACGATGATTGAATTTTATTGGGCTTATGCAGACTACAAGCAACTTATGAAATTGACTGAAGAGATGTTCCATTACATCTTAACGAATATAATGAACACAACCGAAATTGAATACGGAGAGCATAAACTTAATTTTGGAGGAACATGGGAGAGGATAGAATTTTTTGCCCTTCTAGAAAAAGATACTGGTATAAAATACGAAGAAATAAACGAAGAAGCTCTCAGAAAAAAAGCAATAGAAATGAAAATTGACGTTCCGTCTGGAGCCGATAAAGCTAACATAGCGGACGAGATATATAAAAAATTCTGTAGACCAAAAATTATCCAACCAACATTTGTTATTCATCATCCATACGGGTTTCAGCCTTTAGCAAAAGAATTAGAAGGGGAGAAACTTGCTAGTTTTGCTCTTGTTGTGGCTGGAACGGAGGTTATTAATGCTTTCTCAGAATTAAATGATCCACAAGAACAGGAGAAGAGATTAAAAGAACAGGAAAAATTATTTAGTGGCGGATTTGAAGAAGCCCAAAGGTCCGACGAGGAATTTGTTGAAGCGCTAGAGCATGGCATGCCTCCAGCAGCAGGATTTGGAATGGGAATTGATAGGATAGTCTCTATGATTACCAACTCAAATTCGCTCCGCGATGCAATACTGTTTCCAATAATGAAACCAAAAGACTAAAAATTTAAAATAAAAAACAGGTTTGATAGCCTGTTTTTAAATTAAGACTGGAATCGTTTTTGCTTCAACAATATTCCAAATCTTTTCTTCATTTGTTCTGAGGCAGCGATTCATTTCTCCGAGAATATAGACTAATTTGGTCCGCTCTTCTTGGAGATCATCAATTCTCCGATTCAGAAAGAGAAAGTGTCTATTGATAAAATCGGGGCTCATTGTTTTCCAATGAACAACAAGACTATCAACTTTTTCTTCATAAATCCAAATCTGATAATCAATGTAATCAAGATTTATCTCGGCTCTCTTTTTTTCTTCAATCAAAAGTTCGGTTTCGCGGTTTAAAACCCTGAATTTCTCATTCATTTTTTTCACCTCATTTGTAAATGAGCTATGCAATTGAGCTTGTTTAGCCCGAAAACTCTTTTTGGGGACAAGGATTTTTCGCGCCAAACAAACATATAATTAAAAACCCCTCACTTTGTGAGGGGCTTTAGTTTATCTATGGTATTACTTATTCTTGCGGATAAACAAAAGTCCCTCATCATGAATAGGGGTAAAGATGGTCCAGTAAGATTTTCTATTTAATTGTTGCAGATTAATGTCCTTCATATTTTTGCTGGTTCAATTATAAAACGATAATGTATTAATGTCAATAGAACTATTTAAATTTTTGACCAGTATGTTATAATTTAATAAAAAAGTATGGAAAATACTACAAAAATATTCTCACCATATCTTATCCTTTATACTCTTTTTACAATTCTACTTATTGTTATTCCGTTGATGATTTCTGTTATGGTAATACTTTCTAAAATAGGTATGACTGCCGTTATAAGCTTTTTTGTGATTGTATCTATTGGAGCATATTTTTTATTTATATGGATGTTTTTATTCTATACACTAAACTTGTTTTTCTATTTTAAAAAACAATATCCACACAGAAGCGATAATATCTTCATAAATACATTCTCTAACGTAATAATAATAATGGTTGTTGTTGGTATTAACGAATATACCGCACTGTTAGCTGTTTTTCCAACTATCAATCTTTTAGTCAATTTCAAATATTTTCTCAAGCTACTTCCTATAGTAGAGAATCCCAAAAGTGTAGCATAAAAATAGTCAATTTATGAATGTTTTAAATTAAATTGACAATAATGTCAATATTTATTATAGTAAAACCATGGAATTAGCAGAGTTTAAAGGAGTGATATCGCAACGGTATCAAGCCTTAAGAAGATGCTATCCTCGTTTTCTGTGTGAGACAGCTCTTTGTAATGTTTTGAGATTCGTATTGGGATATCAAGCAAGAGAAGAAATCCCAAGTGAACTGGAAGTCTTTGAAGATGATGTCATTAAACTAATTAGTGACGATAAAAAAATCTGGAAAGAACAAATCAAGATCATTCTTGGATTTATGGGCGTTGGTCCAGAAATTGAAAAGAGTTACCAGTCTCAACTTAAAAAGAGGGTCAAAGAACCCCTTTTTTGTTGATTTTTTCCTCTTTGGTGATAATATGATAACTATATGAAATGGCTTACCTCATTTACTAATATCCTAAGGGTTAGTTTTCAAGAATCCTGCCCATTAGAAAGGTTTGATTTAAATATATTAAGTTAATTTATAATCATATATCAAAAAAATGTTAGACATCAAATTTATTAGAGAAAATCCCGAAAAAATTAAAGAAGCGTGCGAAAAAAAACATATAGATTTTGATTTAGATCTTTTGTTAAAGTTAGATATTCGCAGACGAGAACTACTTCAAGCAATTGAAGAGATAAATGCTATAAAAAACCAAGCCAACAAAAGAATTCAGGAAGCAAAAACGTCTGAAGAAAGAGCTACGATAATTGCTCAAATGAAGGAAGCTGATTCTAATGGTGACAACAATAACGAAGAATTCAGAAAGGTTAATAATGATTTTAATGCTTTAATGCTTCTTGTTCCCAATATTCCAGATGAGAGTGTGCCGGTTGGTGATTCCGACGAAGATAACGTGGAGATTAGGAAATGGGGGGAGATAAAAAATTTTAATTTTCCTGTTAAAGACCACGTTCAAATTGCAAAAGATCTAGATTTAGTAGATTTTGAAAGAGGAACAAAGGTAGCTGGCTTTAGAGGATATTTCCTAAAAAGGGAAGCGATGCTATTAAGTATGGCTATTTGGCAATATGCGACCGATATTATTACTAAGGATGGATTTATTCCGTTTTGCGCTCCATCTCTAGTAAGTAAGGAAGCTATGACAGGAACCGGATACTTACCTCAATCAAAAGATGAAGTATATGAAACTCACGATGGTATGTATTTAGCTGGAACTTCTGAAGTGGCAGTTATGAGTTATCATTCCGATGAAATTTTGAAAGAAGATGATTTACCTAGAAAGTATATGGGCTTTTCTCCATGTTTTAGAACCGAAATAGGTAGTTATGGAAAGGATACTCAAGGTATATTAAGAGTTCATGAGTTTATGAAAATTGAACAAGTTGTGTTATGTAAGAACGACAAAGAAGAGACTGTCCGTCTCCACGAGGCAATAACAAAAAATGCCGAAAATATATTACAAGGGCTGGGTCTTCCATACCATGTTGTATTAAATTGTTCTGGAGATTTAGGATTAGGTCAGGTTAAAAAATACGATATTGAATGTTGGGTTCCATCACAAAACAAATATAGGGAAACACATTCTTCTTCATATTTCTTTGAATTCCAAACCAGGAGATTAAACATAAGATACAAAACTAAGGATGGAGAAATAAAATATTGCCATTCGTTGAACAATACTGGAATCGCCACGCCGAGAGTACTAATTCCTCTTCTAGAAAACTGGCAACAAGCTGATGGAAGTGTAAAAATCCCCGAAGTGCTACATAAATATTTACCTTTTAAGGAAATTAGAAAAAACTAAAAAAGATCCCCTAATTAGGGGCTTTTTTAATTTGAAAATAAGCATAAAAATTGGTAAAATATTATCATGTATAAGAAATCTTTCACCCTAATAGAATTATTAGTTGTCATCGCTATCATCGGTATCCTTGCCGGTGTTATTATTGTATCTATGACTAGTGCGACAAATAGTGCTAACGATGCCAGGCGAAAAGTAGATTTAGGTCAAATTGTTAAATCAATTGCGATACTTAATACTTTAACAGGAACTCTTCCTTCAGATGTATATCCATGTACTCTGGGTGGAGGGACTACTCCGTGTACAAACCTTCAAACAGAATTACAATCAAGGGAAATCATGAAAATTTTTCCTAGCGATCCAGTCACTAAAGAATATTACGAAATAGACGTAGTTGGTGGAAGTTATTACTTAACTGCTATTTTGTCGGATGGAACAAAGTACATTTTTAATTCAAAAGAGAATAAATACCAATCATCGTCGCCCATAATGGCAGATTGGGGATACCGAAAAGCAATAGAAATAACGAATAATTCTGGACAAGAACTATCAGATTTTCAGATTATGTTTGATGTTACATACGACACCGACATGCAAACTGATTTTGATGATGTTAGATTTTTAAATGATAGCGTAAGTTTGCCTTATTGGATAGAGACCAAAACAGATGAAGTTTCGGGAAGATTTTGGGTAAAAATTCCCTCAATTCCAATAACAGGAAAAACAATTTATATGTATTATGGGAATGCAGGCGCCACCTCAGAATCTAATTTATCTAATGTTTTTATTAGTCAAATTAGTGGCAATGTATTGGCGTTATCAATGGATGAGGGAATGGGAACTACAACGATTGATAGATCTGGATCGGGAAGAGTTATAACATTTAATAATAGTCCAACATGGAAGAGTAGTTCGTTTTGCAATAAAGGTACTTGTCTCCAGTTTAATAATTCCTATTTATCATTATCGTCGTCTCCTTTTATACAATCAACAGCAATAAGTTATTCTTTTTGGTTTAATGCAACAAGCACGAATGGATATTTTATGGGGCAAAGTGTTTCTGGAGGGCAAGGTTCTGGAGGTGTTTACATAAATTCATATCCATATTTTGCATGGACCCCAACTACCCCAAATCTTGATAGGACATGGTCAGCTAATACAGCTAATATTTCAACCGATAATTGGCATCATATAATTTATTCGGTAAGTTTTACTGGTTCCAGTAGCTGTAAAATCTATGTTGATGGCGTTGAAAAAACAACAACATTATCAGATTCTGTCTCCAATGGAGCACCATCAACAAAATTTAATGTTTCTGGTTCAAATATTGGTAGTAGGGTTATAAACGGAACAAATTATTATTTTAATGGAATGCTTGATGAGATAAATATTTTTAACAGAGCTCTAACTTCGGCAGAAGCTTTAGATTTATATAATAATCATGCCTATAATAGCTTAAATTACACTGGAATAACCCTAACTCGTAAAAAAGTATCAGTAGAGCCTACTTATTCATTTTTCTCTGAAGAAAATAATTAATTTAAATGGAGCAAATAAAATCCTTCACCCTAATAGAACTTCTTATCGTCATCGCTATCATCGGCATCCTTACTGGTATCTTAATCGTATCTATGACTAGTGCAACCAACTCTGCAAACGATGCCAGACGTAAAGCAGATATTAATCAATTAGTAAAAGCAATCACCATTATCAAAACTACAGACGGAAGTTTGCCAACAGAGACAAATGCTAATTGCAAACTAGGTTCAACAAATAGTTCCGAGAATTGTTCTGGAATTGAGGCAAAATTAACTGCTCAAGGAATTGCTATTCCTAAAGATCCAGTCTCAGGAAATTACTACATCTACAACAGAGTTTCTGCAGATGATTTTACTATTTCAGCTAGTATGTCTGATAATTCTAATTATTCTTATTCTTCTGCATCTAGTAAATATTCTAGTAGTAGTCTTTTGACAGGATGGACCAAACGAAAACCTATTACTATTACTAATACTTCTGGTTCAACCTTAACTGATTATCAAATATCTTTAGACATAGCCTACGATTCTGATATGCAAGCAGACTTTGATGACATACGTTTCACTGATTCAAATGCCTCATTATTGCTTTCTTATTGGATAGAATCAAAAACAGATTCTTCTACTGCCAAAGTTTGGGTAAAGATTCCAAGCATTCCTACTTCGGGAACTACTGTATATCTCTATTATGGTAATTCCTCGGCTGTTTCTACTGCGAATGGAGACAATACTTTTGCATTTTTTGATGACTTTTCCTCTTCATCTCTTGATTCATCAAAATGGACCATTAATGGAACAGGACTATCTCTCTCGCAATCAGTGTTAACAATAACTTCTGCGACATATATTTCTAGTAAAACAAATTTTGGGACAGGATACTCTGTTAGGTCAAGGGGACAATTTAATTCAACGAGTTATGCCTCTATCGGTTTTCATAGTCAACAAGGAGTAACGCCAGCATATGGGGCACTATTTAAGTACAACTACCCAACGGGTAATGTCTTAAACGCACTTCATCGAAATCCAGACCCAACAAATACAGGAGTAAATTTAGGAAGTTATAGTGGTTCGTACAAAATATTTGAAGTCAAAAGAAATGGGGCGTCGTCATGTCTTTATGTTATTAATGATGCAGCTGTCACAACCATTACAACAAATGTTCCCACAGTAAGTATTCCTGCCTATCTTGATGCCGATGGAACGCCAACGCATACTCTTGACGTAGATTGGATATTTGTAAGATCGTATTTACCTTCAGAGCCATCATCAGTGTTTGGAACCGAAGAAGGAGTATGATAGTCATTTTGCTTTTTAAAGGTTTTTGGCTTAATATAAATATATATGACAGAAACAACAGAAAAAACTATTGAAGTAAACGGAATAAAAACAAAATACCGAGAAGTTATTAATGGGAAGAATAATGAGACAATTTTAATTTTTCACGGATGGGGAGGGACATCATTTTCTTGGCTAAAGACGGCGATAATATTAGCGGAAAATGGATATAACTCGGTCTTATTAGACTTACCAGGTTTTGGAGAAACTCCACCACCACAAGAGATTTGGGGTACAGATGAATATGTATCGTTCTTAAACTCTTTTAAAAAGGAGATGGGTTTGCCTAAAATTTTTTTGTTGGGGCATTCTTTTGGAGGAGCTCTCGCTTTGAAGTATACAGCAAAACATGAATCGGAGATTAAAAAACTTATTCTTTGTGATGCCGCAGTTATTAGAAAGGAAAGACTTAATTTTCGTCAAAAAACTGCAAAATTTTTATCAAAAATGGGTTCAAAAATTGTTTCCAGAACACCTTTTTATCATGTATTTGAAAAAATAGCATACAAGTTAGCAGGAACTTATGACTACTATCGTGCCAATCCAATAATGAGGGAAATTTTTAAAAAAATTATTATTGACGATATGTCTGACCTAGCAGAAACGATAAAAATCCCAGTACTTATTTTGTGGGGAGAAATAGATAAAGCTACGCCAATAGAAGATGCATTTGTTTTGAACGAAATAATAAACAACTCAGAACTCAAGGTTATTAATGGGTCGGGACATAATCCTCATAGAACTCATAGTGAAGAAACCGCTAAAATAATTACTAATTATTTAAAGAAATGATAACCGAAACACTAATATTAGTTTTTAGTTATATAGTTCTTATTTTTTGGATTGCAAAGCAAATAAAAACTGATTTTTTTTGGCTCTATCTTTGGCAATTAAAGAATTATCATATTGGAAGGTTTAATGCACATTTTGATACTGATGCAGGAAGAAAAATATTTGGTATATCTTTTTTTGTAAAAGCTTTCTTTTGCTTAATTTCGTTATCATTTATATTGTGTTCTTTTCTTTATGGCTTTTCCTACGATAATATAGAATTTCTTTCTAATACTATTTATATTTTTATTTCAGCATCGGTTGTTTTAATGATTATTGAAGGTATGCATTCATTAAAATCATTGTTTTTGGAACAGAGTAAAAAGCCAGAGCAAACTAAAAAAATGATATTTCTAGAGGCAATAACTTTTTTGGTATTGCTAGTTTTTCTGATATTTATTTTTCAGCAGTTTTTATTGACTAGAGCAATAGGGTTAACCAATGCCTTGCATCTAGTTTTTTTACTTTTTTCATTTGATTTGCTTTCAATGGTTATAATTTCATCAATCGTTCTATTTTTTCAACCCCTGACTGTTTATTTGAGAAATAAAACGTTATCTAAAGCGAGATCAAAAATAAATTCGTTAAAAAATCTTTTAGTCATAGGTATTACCGGCAGTTATGGGAAAAGCTCTACAAAGGAATTTCTAAAAATTATACTATCCGAATCATTCAGTGTTGTGTCCACAGTCAAAAATCAAAACTCAGAAATAGGAATCTCCGAATGCATATTACGAGACGTCAGTAGTGATCATGAAATATTTATTTGTGAAATGGGTGCCTATAATAAAGGAGGTATTAAGCTTTTATGTAGTATCGCTCAGCCCAAAATAGGTATCTTAACAGGAATTGGCAATCAACATCTAGCTACCTTTGGGTCACAAGAAAATATAATCAAAACAAAGCTTGAATTAATAGATAATCTTCCGAGCGAAGGAGTAGCGGTCCTAAACTGGGATTCGGAATTTGTAAAAGATAATTTTAAAGATAGAAAAATCTCCACATTGAAGTGTTCAACGGAAATTCATGAAGACATGTGGGCAGAAGGAGTTAAGAATAGCGATAGTGGACTTATTTTTGATGCATGCTTTAAAAATGGAGAGAGAATTAAAATAAAGACTGGAATTATTGGAAATCATCATCTATCAAATCTTTTGCTGTGTATCGCAGTAGCAAAAAAATTAGGAATGAGTAGCGAAGAAATTGCCAACGGGTGCGAAAAAATAACAGCCAAAATATCAGGAATGGAGATTGAACAAACAAAACATGGATTTTCTGCAATAAATTCTAGCTATTCGGCAAATAGAGTCGGAGTATTATCTCACTTAGATCACTTTAAAGATATTATAACTACTGGTAAAAAAATATTAGTAATGCCTTGTATTATTGAACTTGGTCGTGATGCAAAAAAGACTCATTATGAAATCGGGAAAAAAATAGCAAAAAGCTGTGATGTCGCCATAATAACGACAAGCGACTACTTTGAAGATATAAAAAAAGGAGCTCAGAGTGAATGTATGAAAGATTATAATATTATTTGCATAGAAAATCCGAACAAAGCCTTTGATATCATAAAACAGAGAATAGACGGAGGAGTTGTTTTACTGGAAGGAAGATCGTCAAAAAATTTAGTAAATAAAATTTTTGAAAAATAATGGCAAAAGTAATTTCCACATCATTATCTCCTAATACAGAAAAAGACGATGTTTTTTTTGCGATAATTTCGTTATTAAAATTTTGGAAATGGCAAAAAGGATTGGGTTCCACTAAATTAGAAGATTACTTTAGATTACATTTTGGATTTGAAAATTGTTATTCATTCAACAGTGGACGAAGTTGTCTTTTGGCTATTTTTGACGCAATTAATCTTTCCGAAGGAGATGAAGTAATAGTACAGGCTTATACCTGTAATGCTGTAATCAATCCGATACTAAAACGAAGAGCGACCCCAGTATATGTGGACATCAAAAGTGATCTTAATATTGATGCTCAAAAAATAGAACAGAAAATTACCGAAAAAACGAAAGTAGTTATTGCTCAACACACATTTGGATTACCTTGTGATTTGGATAGAATAAAAGAAATCTGTTCGCGAAAGAATATTATTCTTATAGAAGATTGTGCTCATGCACTTGGAGCAAAATATGATGGAAAATATTGTGGAACATTTGGAGATTTTGCTTTTTTTAGCTTTGGTAGGGATAAAGTAGTTTCATCAGTTTATGGGGGTATGCTCATCGTTAATAATAACTCTTATATCAAAAGGATTATAGACTTTAAGGCGAATATTTTGTATCCAACAAAAAAATGGATAGTACAACAAATTTTGCATCCGATAATTACAAATCTCTTTGTACTTCCTTTCTATAACTCAAAAATAGGAAAAGGAATTATGGCATATTCCCTAAACAGTGGTCTTTTGTCAAGATCTGTTATGGAAAGTGAAAATCATGGAATTTTACCAAATTATTTTCCACAAAAAATGCCAAATGCTTTAGCCGAAATTGCTCTATTTCAAGTACAAAAATTAGAAAGATTCAATGTTTGGCGAAAAGGGGTTGCAGATTTCTACGCGATTGAATTGGATGAATACAAGAATTTATTCTGTTTTAATTCTATTGATTCAAGGAAAGATCCAATTTTCATGCGTTTTCCCTTGATTGTCAATAATTCAAAGCAATTAATTGAAAATTTTAGACGTCAAGAAATATACTTGAATGATGGATGGAGAGAATCAGTAATCGTTCCTTCAAAAACAGATATAAAAGCTATGCAGTATAAAGAGGGGCAATGCCTAATAGCCGAAGTAAATTGTGATAAGATAGTTTCTCTACCAACACATATAAGACTACGATCGGATGATATGAAGCGTATAGTATCTATTGTAATTGACCATTTAAAACGAAACGGCTGATTGGTCAAGATTGAAAAAAAGCAGTTAAGATAGTAAAATTTACTTATTATAAAGTTAAAAACTAAAATTATGGGAATGTTTGACAAGTTAAAAGACTTAAAAAGACTAAAAGATTTAGATGGAGCACTAGGTAAGGAGAGGATGGAATCAGAAATCAATGGTGTTAAGGTGACAGTTAATGGAAAAGCGGAGGTTATTAGTATTACTTTGAATGATACGCTCAGCAAAGAAGATCAGGAGAAGGCTGTTAAAGACTGTGTTAATGATGCTTGCGGAAAAGCTAAAATGATAATGGCAAAAAAAGCAGCCGAAATATCAGGACTTAATTTTTAGTATATGAATTTTTTAGTAGGAATTACAACTACGGAGGGCTCTGATTGGAGGAAAAAAATAGAAGAAATAAAAGCGCTACAGATTAAAGAGGTGGCTGTTTTTCCTACTTGTCTAAACAAAGAACAAAGAGGGGAGTTTTATACACTCCTAGAGAGATCAGTTGAAAGAATACCTTTTGTACATCTACGTGACGACATGGATGTCACCGAGATTGAATTTTTTATAAAGAAATTTAACACAGTTCTTTTTAATTGTCATGCAAGTCATATTAATCCCTCAAATAAAAGCTGGGAAAAATATAAGGATATTATTTGTCAAGAAAATCACGATAGATTTAATGAGCAGGAGTTAGGTAGTTTGGGTGGAATTTGCTTAGATTTTACCCACATGGAAGATGAGATAATGACTGGTCGTCAACCTCCAGAATACTATCAGGAAATACTCAAGAAATATCCATTAAAATGCAATCATATTAGTGCAATAAAAAAGAATTTTAAACTAGAAGGTGATGACCACCGAATAACTTTTGGTAGTCATTATCTAGAAGATTTATCCGAAGTTGATTATTTAGTTAAATATCCGCTTGAGTATTTTTCTAATTATTGTGCTATAGAAATGGAAAACAGCATAGAGAGACAATTAGAGATTATAGAATATATAAAAAACCTGCTTCTGAACAGAGACGAACTAATTAAAAGAATTTTTTAAAATGAAGATTCAAGAAATCACAGATAAAAAACAATGGGAAGATTTTGCTGAGCAATGTCCAGAGAAAACATTTTGCCAATCATGGAACTGGGGAATATTCAATAAAGCAATGGGCGATAATTATTGGAGGCTTGGAATTTTTGAAGAGGAAAAATTAATAGCAATAGCTCAGATCTTGAAGATTTCGGCAAGAAGAGGCACTTTTATCTTCGTACCTCATGGTCCCATTTTTAAGGAAAAAGGACAAGAAAAAAAAGTGATTTCAATTCTATTAGACTACCTGAAGGAATTAGGCAAGAAAAACAAAGCAGATTTCATAAGATTTGCACCATTACTAGAAAGAACTGAAGAGAGTATTAAGATATATAAGGATTTGGGTTTTAATACAGCGCCAATCCACATGCATCCTGAATTGACATGGGAGTTGAGTCTCAATTGTTCCGAAGATGAGCTTCTTGCAAACATGAGAAAAACGACAAGGTATTTAATAAGGCAAGGAGAAAAAAATGAAGACGTCCTTATTGAAAAAAGTCAAAGCTACAAAGATTTAGAAGCCTTTGAGGAGGTCTATAAAATAACTGCAGACAGACATTCTTTCGTTCCTTTTTCAATGAAATATCTCAAAAATGAACTAGAAGCATTTGAGGGTGATGATCAAATAGTTATTTTTTCTGGAAAATACAACGGAGAAATAGTTGCATCAGCAATGGTTATATATTGGAAGGGGGGAGCATTCTATCATCAAGGTGCATCATCGCTGAAATATCCTAAAATTCCAGTATCATACTTAGTTCAATGGGAAGCGATAAAAGAAGCCAAAAAAAGAAATTGCAAGGTATATAATTTTTGGGGGATTGCTCCAGAGTCAGAGCTTGAAGCAAAAGAAAATCATCCATGGAAGGGGTTGAGTTTGTTCAAAAAAGGATTTGGTGGATATAAAAAGGAATATGTCAAGACACAAGACTATCCATTAAGTATCAAGTATTGGCTTATTTATATTTTTGAAGAAATAAGAAAAAGGCAAAGAAATCTCTAATCAAATGAGAAAAACCTACAATAAAAAAACAAGTAGAAGGACATCAGGATATAAGAAAACAAGAAGAAGGAGACGAACAGACTCAAGAAAACTTATATTTACGATAATCGGCGTATTGATTTTTGCAGGGCTAAGTGGTATCGGGGCAACCTACATTGCATCAAAATCAGCTTCAGTTAATATGGAGGTTTCTGGAATTGATGACAAAAGTTCAATTAAGCCAGAAGAATTAAAAAAGGCGGCTCACGAAACCTTTAACCTGTCGTTTTCGTTTATGGGAGCAAAGTTTGAAGCTCAGAACTTTTTGTCATCCAACCAGAAAAAAATGGAAAACCTTATGGCAAAGTTTCCACAAATTGAGAATATTGAAATGAAGAGGAATAATGACGGAAGTATTGTTTTTGAAGTTAAGGAAAAAACCCCTTTTGCAATTTGGTGTGAAAATGATAAATGTTCTCTAGTAGATAAGCAGGGTTTATATATAAGAGACTGCAGCGATGATGCCGACTATGGTGATTTACCTAAAATTTCGGGAAAAGAGGATTCTAATGATGATGGATATAAAGAAAAGATAATGAATAGCGTTTCCGAAATCAATGAAGTAATCTCAACAAATGAACATTTCAAGAAACAGTCGTATGAGATTTTCCCCGATAAAATGATTGTAAGAGGAGATATACAGTGCGAGTTAATATTCAATCCAGACGAAAATATTTCATGGCAGCTTGAGAAAATGGAAATAATTTTAAAAAATGAAGAATATATAGAAAATCTTTCAAGTTATCAATATATTGATTTGAGATTCAGGAATCAAGCAATTATAAAATAATTATTAATTATACTGATCTTATATTTTTATCGGTCCCAAATTAGTAAGTAATTTTCAAATTTTAATCTATTTCTTAAGCTCTTATTTTAAGAGTTTTTATTTTTTTAACAATAAAATTGCTTAAGCTTCCTATAAGAAAAATACAAATAAAATACATTTTTGGGATAGAGTTTATATATTTATCCACAGAAAAATGTACTTCGTTCTTGCTCAAAACAGCATTTTTATGTATAAAAATATTGAAAACCTATTAATATATTAGCAAATACTATTGACATTTTGTCAATAATATTGTAAATTATATGCAATAACAATAGTTTAGCTTTTACAAAAAATATGAACAAAAAAATACTAATACTTCTTATATTCTTCTTGAGCTCTTTTTCTTTTGTTGGGCAGATTTTTGCTGAGACCGAAAGTGTGTGTTCTTCAACGTCTGCGACATCTGCAGCATCCTCAACAACTTCAGCATGTGGTCCTGCTCATATGGGAACATCAGTTTACGGACCTTCTGGCAGTTCACTTTGTGTTTGTAGTGATAAAAAGGCTATAGTCACTTGGAGTCCTTCAAATAACAGATGGGAATGGTCTTGTATCATAGGTTGTGGTCCTTATAGAGAAAAATGTTGGGCATACAAAGCAACTCCAGTCAATGGACAGTGTGGAACATCAAACGGAGGATCGTTTTCTAGCGCTCCTACTTCTGGACTTTGCAACTCTGGAACAGCTAGTTCTATTACTGGTACTGGACCATGGTATTGGAATTGTAATGGAATTAACCTAGGTTCAACAGTAAGCTGTTCTGCTAATAAGGCTCCAACCAAAATTGATGGACAATGTGGTTTATCGCATGGAAGTGCTTTTGAAATAGCTCCTACTACAGGGCTTTGCAGCGCTGGAACAGCTAGTTATGTTTCAGGGACTGGACCTTGGACTTGGAAGTGTGCAGGACACAACGGTGGAACTTCTGTAAATTGTTCAGCTCAAAAGATTAGCAAAATTAATGGTCAATGTGGATCATCAAACGGCGGATATTTTTATAGTGCCCCTACTACAGGACTTTGTAATTCTGGAACAGCTAGTTATGTTTCAGGGACTGGACCTTGGACATGGACTTGTGGTGGAATTAATGGAGGGACTACTGCTAGTTGTTCAGCTAAGGAAAGAAGCTTAATAGTTAATGGTCAATGTGGATCATCAAACGGCGGATCATTCTCTAGCGCTCCTACCTCAGGATTCTGTAATTCGGGTACCTTTACTGGTATTACTGGTACTGGACCTTGGCATTGGTCATGTAAAGGGCAAAACGGTGGAAGTACTGCTAGTTGTTCAGCTCAATTAAAAATAAATTCAATCAATGGTCAATGTGGATCATCAAACGGCGGTACTTTTTCTCTTCTTCCTACTTCAGGACTCTGTAATTCTGGCACTCCTTCTATCGTCGCAAGTACTGGAAGTGGATGGACATGGACATGTACAGGTCTAAATGGTGGAAGTAATGCGGGTTGTTATGCTTATAAACCATCATTCCCAGTCAATGGTCAATGTGGATCATCAAACGGCGGATCATTCTCTAGCGCTCCTACCTCAGGATTCTGTAATTCGGGTACCTTTACTGGTATTACTGGTACTGGACCATGGTATTGGTCATGTGCAGGACAAAACGGTGGAAGCACTGCAAATTGTTTAGCTCAATTAAAAGTAAATCCAGTTAATGGACAGTGTGGATCATCAAACGGCGGTACTTTTTCTCTTCTTCCTACTTCAGGACTCTGTAATTCTGGCACTCCTTCTATCGTCGCAAGTACTGGAAGTGGATGGACATGGACATGTACAGGTCTAAATGGTGGAAGTAATGCGGGTTGTTATGCTTACAAGGAATCATCTCCAGTTAATGGACAGTGTGGATCATCAAACGGCGGATCATTCTCTAGCGCTCCTACTACAGGACTTTGTAATATCGGAACAGCAAGTTCTATTACTGGATCTGGACCTTGGTATTGGTCATGTTCTGGTACAAACGGAGGATTAACTGCAAATTGTTCAGCTCAAAAGATACTAACACCTACAAACGGACAATGTGGATCATCAAACGGCGGATCATTCTCTAGCGCTCCTACTACAGGACTTTGTAATATCGGAACAGCAAGTTCTATTACTGGATCTGGACCTTGGTATTGGTCATGTTCTGGTACAAACGGAGGATTAACTGCAAATTGTTCAGCTCAAAAGATACTAACACCTACAAACGGACAATGTGGATCATCAAACGGCGGTACTTTTGAAACTGCGCCCACATCAGGATTATGTAGTTCTGGATACACAAATGGAGTGACTGGATCTGGACCTTGGTATTGGGTATGTTATGGTCAAAACGGAGGAGGCAATGACTCATGTTCAGCTATTAAACAAGCAACTCCAATTAATGGTCAATGTGGATCATCAAACGGCGGATCTTTTTCTAGTACTCCAACATATGGATTATGTAGTTCTGGAACTGTATCAGGTCTGATGTTTACCGAAAATGGTTGGTCTTGGATTTGTAAGGGAAGTAATGGTGGAATTAATGATTCTTGCAGTGCAACTAAGGTAGTTGCTATCAATGGTCAATGTGGATCATCAAACGGCGGATCTTTTTCTAATACCCCAACAGTTGGATTATGTGAGTCTGGTATTGCGAGTGCTATTTCTGGATCGGGACCATGGACTTGGAGTTGTAAAGGAAGTAATGGTGGCACAACATCATACTGTAGTGCAACTAAAATTGCTGCTGTTGATGGGAAATGCGGATGTGCTCACGGACAAACCTTTAATATCGCTCCATTAACTTGTCTTTGTACTACTGGTACTCCAAGCTTAGTAATTGAAGGTGCAAATAATGCATGGACTTGGACCTGTAAGGGTGAAACAAGTGGAAAAGATGAATGTTGTACTGCTTATAAAAAAGTGACAAATAGCAAGCCTATAGTTGATGCTGGAGATAACTTAGAAGTTGCACCGGGTGCTTCCATTACTATTGAAGCTATCGCAAGCGACGCCGATAAAGATGCCCTTACATATTCATGGAGATGTAATGCTGGTGCTTTATCTAGCTGGTCAGTATTACAACCAGTTTGGACAGCTCCTACTACCAATACAGCAAGTTCTTATACTTGTACTATTACTGTAAGTGATGGAAAGGATACTGCAACAGATACTATGAGTATTAGGATTAGAGTTGATAAGGTTAATGGGATTTGTGGGACTTCTCATGGTCAAACACTAGATACTAAGCCAATATCAGATTTATGTGAATCTGGAACAGCAAGTCTTGTTTCAGGAACTGGACCTTGGACATGGACCTGCAGTGGTATTAATGGAGGAACACTTTCATACTGTTCAGCCGACAGGAATAATCATGTTCCAGTTATAGATATGATTGGAACCAGAGAATTAAACGAAAGTCAAACGATTCTTTTAAAGGCAGAAGCTACCGATGAGGATAATGACAACTTAACATATTATTGGTCGTGTAGTGGAGGACGACTATCTGGTTCTTCGGTATTAAAGCCATATTTTACTGCTCCAAGTACTGCCACCGACAGAACACATACATGTATGTTAACAGTTAAAGACGGTAAGGGGGGAATTGCTTCAGAATCAGTAAGTATTTTAATAAGAACTTATAGCAACAATAAAAATAATGTACCAACTATTGAAATTGGTGACAACAAAGAAGTTAGATCAGGACAAACTATTTCTTTATCAGGAGCTCAAGTTAGTGATCCAGATGGAGATAGTTTAACTTATAAGTGGTATTGCACTGGAGGAACATTGTCTAACAAGAATTCATTGAATCCTACTTTTACTGCTCCAATAGTCACAGGTAACCAAAATTACACCTGTACCTTAACTGTAAGTGATGGTAAGGGAGGATACGCATCAGATTCTTTGAGTGTTATTGCTAAACCAGGAGCTAATACTAAAAATACTGTTCCTGTTGTTGCAACAATTCAGGCTAGGGAAGTTAATCAAGGACAATCAATTACTCTTTATGCTATAGCTTATGACCCAGATGGAGATAACTTGTCTTACAGTTGGTCGTGTAGTGGAGGAAATCTTTCTGATAGTACATCTCTTATGCCTATCTATACAGCTTATGCTTATTCTACTAGCAACACCAATTATCGCTGTACAATAACCGCAAATGATGGTAGGGGAGGATCAACCTCAGCTAGTGTATCAATTACAGTAAGAGGAACTGGAGGATCAACATCTTCCAAGGTCACAGTTGATGCAGGATCAAATAAAGAGTTGAATCAAGGACAATCCATAACACTTGAGGCTACTGCAAGCGATTCTAACGGCGATACTATCTTTTACGACTGGTCATGTACCGGAGGAACATTATCTAACTCAAATAGTATGAATCCTAATTATACAGCCCCTTACACCGTTGGTTCATACACCTGTAGAGTGACGGTCAGAAATAGTTTTGGCTCAACGGCTAGCGATTCGTTAACTATTACAACTAGAGCCGAACCATTAGAGTATTAAAAAAACAAGAATACGCTTAAAAGCGTTTTCTTGTTTAACTATTGACATAAAATCACTTTTGTTATATAATATTTAAAAAGATAAATTAAATCAAATGATTAATCAGTAATTTCTACAAAAATATGAAAGAGATAATCAACAAAACTAAAGATTTTTTCAGCACAAAGAGCCAGTTTATTTCTTTTGCGCTTGTTCTACAAGGAATACTTATAATTTCCTTAGTGTTTGGAATAAGCTATTTATTCGCAGGGACTATCACTGTTGATGCAGGACAAAATAGAAACGCCCAAGCTGGAAGTTCAATTCTTTTAACTCCTAATGTGGCTGATTCGGATGGAGATCCTTTAACATATCGTTGGACTTGTACTGGAGGAAGTTTATCTAGCTCAACTGCATTGTCTCCAACTCTAAATCTGCCGGATGCTGCCGCTGGAACTATAATTAGCTGTACTCTTACAGCAGATAATGGCAGTAGTAGTGCTAGCGATTCTGTAGAAATTACTATTACTGGAGGTTCTAATCCTACTACTAACAATCCCCCTAGCGTAGATGCTGGTCAAAACAAAACAGCTTTTTCAGGGAAAACAGTTGTTTTGTTAGGAGATGCTAATGACCCAGACGGAGACCCATTAACTTTAAGTTGGAGTTGTTCAATGGGTAATATTTCTAATTCTACAAGTCTTAGTCCCACCTTCACAGCTCCAACTGTAAGCGTTGATACTACTGCAACATGTACACTAACTGCTACTGACAATAAAGGAGCTTCAAGTAATGACGATGTCTATATTTCAATTGTCAATTCTAGTCAAGAAAATCATAACCCAGAAGTTGATGCTGGTTCTGACAAGACTGTTGCTCCGGGATCTACCACAAAGTTAACTCCTAGTGTATCAGACCCAGACGGAGACCCTTTGACATATAATTGGTCATGTAATGGCGGGAGTGTCTCAAGTTCAAGCATAATGAGTCCTAATTTTTATGCATCTTCTGGAGCAGGAAATACTGCTACTTGTACCATTACTGTTAGCGATGGACGAGGAGGATTTGGAACAGATTATCTTACCATAACAATCGGATCATCTTCTCAAAATAATAATCCAATTGTTGATGCTGGACCTGATAAAAATATACAATCTGGAGCATCTGTTAAGTTAACTCCTAGTGTATCAGATCCAGACGGAGACCCTTTGACATATAAATGGTCATGCAATGGAGGAAGTTTATCTAGTTCAAATGTTTTGAACCCAACTTTTACTGCTAATAATTATTCTTATAATACATATAATACAAATTATAATTGTACACTTACCGTCACTGATAGCAAAGGAGGTTCAGCTAGTGATATAGTTTATATCTACACAGGAACAAATAGTGGTATATGTGGTTCATCTAATGGGCAAACCTTATCATCAATGCCATATTACGGATTATGTAATAGCGGAAATCCTAGTACTGTTTCTGGATCAGGACCATGGTATTGGACATGTTATGGAATTAATGGTGGTTCAAATGCAAGTTGTAGTACTTACGCAAATCAATACAATTCAAGTAATCCTATTATCAGTTCGGGAGGAAATAGAGAGGTAAATGAAGGTGCCTCAGTACCTCTAAACGTCACTGCTTATGATCCAAATGGATATTCCTTAACATATAATTGGAATTGTACTGGTGGTAATTTATCAAATTACAATACAATAAATCCTACCTATTATGCTCCAATGGTTAATTACGACACAACTTATTACTGTACTATAAACGTCACTAATAATAGAGGAGGATATTCAACTGCAAATGTTAGTATATTAGTTAGAGATTTAAACAACAATAATAATACTAATGCGTCGGTCACTACTAATCCAGCTACTAATATAAAAACAACGACAGCTAGAATAAACGGATATCTTACAAGTGGCAATAACGCCAATGTTAGATTTGCTTGGGGAAGAGTTAGTTCTAGTATGAATAGTACTACAAATTCAATAAATAAGAATTCAGGAGATTATTTTTCCGAAGATCTTAGTGGATTACAGCCAGGAAAAGCTTATCAATTCAGAGCAGAGGCAAGTGGAAATATCTATGGAAGTGTTCTAAAATTTATCACCCAACCTGAGACACCAACATCTTTTAATGCAACAACATATGGATGCGGAAAGGTTAGTTTAACTTGGGCAAGGGGAAATGGAGCAGCATATACTACTGTCATTAGAAAAACAGGTAGTTATCCAACCTCTGTTACAGATGGTACAATCGTTTATTATGGAACTTCTAATAGTTATACTGATACAGTTTCGGGAGGAACATATTATTACCGAGCTTGGTCTGTTGGATACGATGGCGGACTATATTCATGGTCTGATAGCACATACAGCAAAGACTACGTCGCAGTTTCTTCTTGTGTAGTCAGTACCCCCGTAAAAACAGTAGTAAAACCTATTACAACTGTTAAAAAAGTTGAAGTAAAAGAAGAGCCTACTTGTGAAGTTATTCAAGATAGTGCATTGAGTCTAGAAATCATAGGGAAAAATGTCACACAAAAGAAAGAATGGTCAAGAAACATTACAGCAAATCCAGGCGATGAAATAGATATTCAAGTGACAGTCGCATCACAGCTAGACGAAACTCTTAATAGTATTTTCTTAACAAACGTATTGCCAATAAAAATTGCTGAGGTTTCTAATGTATCAATTACTGGGCAACCACTCGGAATTGATATTAGTAATGGAATAGTAATGGGTGATTTTAAACCAAGAGAAAGCAAGGTTTTATCTTTCAGAATTAAACTTAGCGGAGAATCAGAATTTACAGAAAGAGAGACAGCGCTTACTAATAGCGTAGAGTTAAATGGAAGAAATATTGATACTATCAGAGATAGCCTATTAATAAATGTCACAAATACCAAAATTGCTGCCGCTTACGGTATGGCAAGTCTAGACTTTTTAAATGGAGGATGGTTGATATTATTGATAATAGGGTTTGGATTATTCCTCCTTCTATTATTAATCACATTATTCTATCTTTTATTCCTACTATTAAAAAAGAATAAGGAAGAAAAAGAAAGAGAAAGACAACTTGAAAGGGAAAGACTATCAGTAGAGAGAAGCAAGTACTTCCAAATACAATAATAAAAAATTCGCCCAAAGGCGATTTTTTTATTATATAAATCTGTTTACTTTTCCAACCTTTCCAACCAGCAAGCCATATTTATCAAGGTTAACTTTTGTATTCAGTTTGTATTCAGGAATCTCTGCCCCGAGAGATATTTGATTCTCGGATTTATATTTCCTGATTTCATCAATAGTAGTTAATGCCTCATTAAAATCAGAAATATCAATCTGTTCCATAGACTTGATTACCTTTGGCCATGGTGAGGTATGGATAGTTCTTTCCTCTTTTTCTTCTTTAAAATATTGATACAATTCTTCTGTAATAAATGGGATTATTGGAGCATACATTTTTAAGATATTACAGAAAGTCTTTTTAAGTATTGTGAGTGCTGCATTTCGTGATGCGTCATCTTCTCCATTCAATCTATATTTTACAAATTCCACGTAGTAATCAGCAAATTTTGACATAAAGAATTCCTCAATCGCCATTTTTGCCTTAGCATATTCATATCCTTCAAAATGTTTTGTAGCTTCTTCAATTGTCTTATTCAATTCTTCGGAAATCCACTTATCAGCATGCTCAAAAGCTGGTTCTGCAGAATTATTATTACTTTGATCATACATCATAATGAATCTGGCAACATTCCATAACTTTGTAGAAATCTGTTTTCCTTTCTTTATTTCCTTTGGATTAAACCTTAGATTTTGTCCGAGTCCAGCTCCAGTTGCCCAATACCTTATCGCATCTGCTCCATATTCTTCTACCAGCTTATCTGATGGAGTATAATTTCCCAAACGTTTTGATATCTTCCTACCTTGTTCGTCTAGTCCGTGTCCAGATATCATCAAGTTTTTAAAAGGAACAGAATTAAAATGCATGGTACTTTTCACAACCGAATAAAAGTCCCATGTCCTAATAATCTCATGAGCGTTTGGTCTTACATCAACAGGAAACAATTCTGGTTTTCCTACAATCTCTCTTAGTAAGAAAGGAGTACAAGAAGAAGTCGCCCAAGTATCCATCACATCTTTTTCGGGTTCAATATTTTTACTTGCACACTTTGGACAAATATCAACTGGTGGTTTTTGTTCAAATGGATTTACTGGTAAATCTTCTTTTCTAGGGACTATTACTTCACCACAGTCTTGGCATATCCAAAAAGGAAATGGAACTCCATAATATCTCTGCCTAGATATACACCAATCCCATTTTAAGGAATCCACCCAGATTTCATAATTATTAAACATATGAGAAGGGAACCAGTTTATTTTTTTACCCATCTCTAACCACTTTTCCTTATTGTCGGTTATCTTTATAAACCATTGCTTGCTTAAGACAAATTCAACAGGAGTATCGCATCTTTCGTGTACATTAACCGATTGGATTATACTTTCTTGTTTCTCAAGTATTCCCGCTTCAGATAAATCAGTAATCACAGCTTTTCTTGCCTCTTCAATTCCCATTCCTTGATATTTTCCACCTAGCTCAGTTATTTTTCCATCTTCAGTAATTAAATTCTTGGTTGGTAAATTATCTAATCTCCATTTTTCCAAATCCTCTTGGTCTCCCCAGGTACATACCATCATAAGTCCCGTGCCTTTTTCTTTATCCACGGCGTCACTTGTCCTTATTGGAACTTTAAAATCAAACAAAGGAACTGTTGCTTCAGTGTCCTTTAGGTGGACATACCTCTCATCGGTAGGATTAAAATATACAGCAACACATGCTGGTAGCATTTCTGGTCTGGTTGTTGCAATTATACCAGTACTTCCATCCGAAAGCCCGAACTTTATATAATTCATCTTTGAGTCTCTTTCTTTAGTTTCAAGGTCGGATTGCGAAATAGCAGTACCACAAAATGGGCACCATAAAATCGGCAATTCCTTTTTGTAAATTAGCCCTTTTTCATAAAGATCAAGGATTGACCATTGAGAAACCTTTGTCGGTAATGGAGCGATAGTACTGTATGTCTTTGACCAATCAACCGAAATTCCAAGGCTATTCCATAAATTCCTATAAGTTTCAATTCCTTTTTCTGTTTCCTTTAAACAAAGATCAATAAATTCTGACTTTGTTATTTTTGATTTATCAATCTTGTATTTCTTTTCAACAAATCTTTCCGTTGGTAGTCCGTTGTCATCAAATCCCATTGGATAAAACACATTATATCCCTGCATTCTCTTGTACCTGACAATGAATTCAGCCTGAGTATAAGACATTATGTGTCCAGCATGTAAATGATCGGCTGAAACATAAGGAGGAGGAGTGTCAACAGTAAAAGTAGGCTTTCCTTCCTGATAATTGAATTCATAAAGTTTTGTATCGGTCCAAATCTTTCTCCATTTTTCTTCCTTTTCCTTAAAATCATAACTCTTAGGGAAAAAAACTTCGGAAAGGGTATTTTTTTCTGGATTTTCCATTTTTTTGAATTGTCTTAAATTAAATATAAAAACAAGGTCATTATAGCAAAAAAAGGACAAAAGTCCACCAATTATCGAAGTAGAGTTCTTTTAATTTACAATACATTCTGATATAATATTAGTGTATAACTTTTGATTATAGATGCAAAAATCATTCACACTAATAGAGCTATTAATTGTTATTGCTATTATTGGCATTCTTTTTGGTATTCTAATTATTTCAATGACAGGTGCAATTAACAGTGCAAACGATGCTAAAAGGAAGGCAGACATTCATCAATTGGTAAATACGCTGTTGGCATACAATGCCTCTCATCCTAGTTATCCTATTTCTAGCACTGCTTGCAATATTGGAAGTAATTGTTCTGCGGAAGTTAATGCAGCCCTAGGAAATGGCATTAACGCCAGAGACCCTAGTGGTGGATACTATTCCTATTCTTCTACTGACGGTACTAATTTTATTATTTCTACTATCATGTCCGATTCTAGTACCTACTACTACTCCTCTTCATCTAGTAAATATTCCATCTCTAGTAGCGGTATACCAGGTTGGAATAAAAGAAAACCAATAACGGTTTCCTCTACTTCTGCTCTTACTGATTATCAAATCAAGTTAGTAGTTACTTATGACTCCGATATGCAAGCAGACTTTGATGATCTTAGATTTACTTCTTCCGATGGCAAGACATTACTAGACTATTGGATTGAATCCAAAACAGATTCTAGTACTGCTACAGTCTGGGTCAAAGTCCCATCTCTAATTAGCGGAAATACTTCAATTTTTATGTACTACGGAAATACTTCTGCTGTTACCACTTCAAATGGAAGTAATGTTTTTACGCTCTTTGATGACTTTGATGACGGCACTATCGACACATCGAAATGGACTCGATTATCATATCCTCCAACATGGTCCGAAAGTAATGGCAAACTTACAATTTCGGGAGCAACAATTAACTGGGAATATTTTTCAACAACCAATGCAGTGTCCGACAATAGTATTATTGAGGCAAATGTCACACAAATAACAACCACGACATATGGTATGAGGCTAGGTATCGGGAGCACTTTGACTGCACTTGCAGGATTGAATCCCAAGGCAAATACTATCAATGTCAATAATAGTAATGGAGCTGCATTTACCTGCAATACCCCAGCGATTTATGGATTTGAGATTCGTTCAGGAACTGTGTATGTTGCAAGAAACCGAGCTTCGCAAACAACAACATCAAATGCTCCCGCAACAAAAAAATTAATTTTAGCCATCACGGCTGATGATGGTGTTGGTGTAATGTCTTTTGATTGGATAATTGCCAGAAAATATGCAACCGTAGAACCTACGACTATATTCGGAAGCGAAGAAAACGTGTAGGATATGCATTTTTTTGGCGAAAAACTAGTCTTTACTTGCTTTTTATAAGAAAATAAATAATAATGTTGTAAAGAGTATGACATTATTTGATCTTAATAAAAATAAGCCATTGTCAGATAGGCTAAGACCAGAGACTTTCGAAGATTTTCTGGGGCAGACTGCTATTATTGGCGAAGGAAAGCTTTTACGAAAAGCCATTGAATCGGATAATATTCCATCAATGATTTTTTGGGGTCCTCCTGGCACAGGAAAAACTACTCTTGCACGAGTAATTGCCAAACAGACACAGTCAGACTTTATTAAAATGAGCGCTGTCTCTAGTGGACTAAAAGACTTACGAGAAGTTATCGAAAGAGCAAAAGGGAACCAATTAGGATTAAAAAAAACGATTCTTTTTATCGATGAAATTCACCGCTGGAACAAGACCCAGCAGGATGCCTTGCTGCCACATCTCGAAAACGGACTGATTATTTTAATTGGAGCTACCACCGAAAATCCAAGCTTTGAAGTAAGGGGTGCACTGTTATCGAGAACAAGAGTATTTGTTTTTGAGCCATTAGGAAAAGACGATATTGTTGGAATACTCAAACGAGCACTGAAAGATAAAGAAAAAGGTTTTGGTGGGCATAAGATAAAAATTTCTAAGGATTTGCTTGCACTAATAGGAGGTATTGCCAATGGGGATGCAAGAACAGCTTTGAACATTCTTGAATATACTATAACTCCGAATATTGATACCGATGATTTTAAAAAAGAAATCAAAATAACGAAAGAATTAATCCAAGAAGCTCTTCAAAGAATAAATATTTTATACGACAAGAATGGAGAAGAACATTACAATATAATTTCAGCTCTTCATAAGTCCCTCAGGGGCTCAGACGAAAATGCTGCCCTATACTGGCTAGCAAGAATGGTAGAGTCGGGAGAAGATCCACTCTATATCGCTCGCAGATTGGTAAGATTCGCCAGCGAAGACATTGGATTGGCAAATTCTCAGGCGTTGGAACAAGCTGTTGCAGGATATCAGGCCTGTCATTTTATAGGATATCCAGAATGCAATGTTATTTTAGCTCAAATCGTTGTATATTTAGCAAAGTGCAAAAAATCAAATGCATTATATGTGGCTTACAATGAAGCTTCAAGTGATGCTAGGGAGTTAGGTAATCTTCCAGTTCCGTTGCATTTAAGAAATGCTCCGACAAAATTTATGAAGGATATCGGATACGGAAAAGACTACAAATACAGTCCCGATTACAATTACTCCGAAGAGCAAGAATATATGCCCGAAAAATTAAAAGGAAAAAAATACATAAAGTTTAAAAAAAATGAAAATTAATCCTACTCTTGTCATTTAATTTCTTTGTTTGTCATTCCCGCGAAGGCGGGAATCTAATAAGATGTTTTTAAGTTTACGAAGTAAACTCCCTAGCCCTAATTACTAGTTACGAATTACTAATTACTAATCTCTAAATGCTTGTCATTCCCTTGAAGAAGGGAATCTAATAAGATGTCTTAAGGCTTGCAAAGCAAGCCACAATGTACTAGTTACTAATTACGAGTTACTAGTCCCCAATATTCACTAATTACTAAATATATATGTTGATAGATGACGTTACAATCAAAATAAAAGCGGGAGACGGAGGAGCAGGAGCAGTCGCCTTTAATAAGGTTGTTTGCAGTCTTGGTCCGACTGGTGGATCGGGCGGCCGAGGAGGAAGTGTTTATGCTATTGGCGTATCAGAGTTAGACGCACTCCAACAATTCAGATTCAAGAAAGTATTAGAAGCAGAAAAAGGAATAAATGGAAAAGGACAATTTGTTGACGGAACAAGTGGACAGGATATTGTTTTAAAATTTCCAGTTGGCACTATTATTCACAACCTTACAACTGGTGCAGATACCGAGATGACAACAGTTGGCGAAAAAATCCTCCTAGCCAAAGGAGGAAAAGGAGGAAAAGGAAATTTTCAATTTCGTTCATCGCGAAATACAACTCCCATGGAATCTCAACCGGGTACTCCGGGGGAGGAATTTGAACTTAGGCTAGAATTAAAAATGATGGCAGATATTGGTTTTGTAGGACTTCCAAATGTTGGTAAATCCAGCCTGCTTAAAGAGTTAACCGATGCCAATCCAAAAGTAGCCAACTATCCCTTTACAACTTTAGAGCCCAATCTAGGAGTTTATTATGAACTAATCCTAGCCGATATTCCTGGACTAATAGAGAGAGCTTCTTCGGGGAAGGGCTTAGGTATAAAATTTTTACGTCACGTAGAAAGGACAAAAATATTATTTCACTTTATTGCATCCGATTCGGCAACACCCATAACAGACTACAAGACCATAAGAAAAGAGCTTGGTAAATACAATAAAGAGCTATTAAATAAAGAAGAATATGTCTTTTTGAGTAGAAGTGATACCGTTGACAAAAAAGAAATAGAAAAAAAGATAAAAGCTTTTAAAAAATACAACGGAAATATTAAAGCATTTTCTATATACGATTACGATTCAATGGAAGAATTTAAAAAAGTATTGAACAAAATAAAAGACGAGAAAGTAGGCATGAAAAAATAGTTTTAATGCAAAACAATTTAATTAAAATCCAACACAATCGTATTGGATTTTTTTATATTTTCACTTTGGAATGATTATTATAAAAATTAATTAGTAGTTTAAACTTTTTGTATTTTTTTCGCTAACGTGATAAAATATTCATAATAAAAAGTATTCTTAGAATATTTTAATATTTAAAAAATAAAACAAAACTAAAATGGTAACCAAAGAACTTCTTGATTATATAAATTATCAATTAGATCATGGCGAATCATGGGAATCTACAAAAAGAGATCTTGCGGCAAGTGGATGGGGGGTTTCTACTCTTGATGAAGCTTTTGCACAAATCACAACAGAAAAAAGCAAAACAATTTCTACTAATGTGCCGAGCCCTATGATTGAGGTTGCTTCAAATACTGAGGCTATAGAGAATGAGATAGAAAAGCAAAGAACCACTGGAATTCCCACGCACGATTTAACACCAAATACAACAAAATCTCCAGTATCCCTTGATCTTAAAAAAGAACCACAAGGATTACAAGCGGGAATCTCGGTGCCAGGCTTGCCTCAAAAGGAAGCCTCGCAACCAAAGAAAAATAATCTAGGTCTAATGATTACCTTAGTAATAATTTTACTATTGGTTTTAGCGGGAGGGACTTTTGCTTATTTTAATTATTTTAATTCGGAATCTGTAATGGCAAAGGTTTTTCAAAATTCGCAGAATATTGAATCAGGCGAATTTACTGGTACTTTAGAATTTGACTATTCGCCTTCCGAAAAAGTTAAACAAGAAATATCAAATCTTAATTTGAATAAAATTTATGGAAAGTTAGAACTTGGCGGAAAATATAGTTTTAAAGATCCTTCAAATATCAAAATGGATTTAGCTCTAAAAATTGATTCTAAAAATGAAAATAACGAAAACTATATTTTGAATTCTGATATTAAAATCATTGATAATGATGCCTATATTAAGGTTAATGATATAATTATTCCCGAAGAGTACGAACAATATATTGGTCCATTTAGGTCTAACTTTATATCAAAATGGTTGCAGGCTGGATTTACAAATCAGGGTCCAGAAGAAAACATTTCCTTCTATTTAAACCGAGCACGCAATGAAGTGAAAATAAACTCAAGTGAGTTAAGTAAAAAAATTATTAAAGCTGCGGTATTAAATTTTAAAGGATTTGAGGGGTGTAATAGTTCTGTATGTATAAAATATGGCGTTGTGTTTAATAGCGATAAGGTAAAGGATTTAATTAGTAAAATAGCAACAGAAAATGGGGCAACTGCAGAAGACTTAGCTAATAGTGATGAAGAAATCAGTAAGCTTGTCAGTCAGATTGCCGAAAAGTTAGAGTTAGAAATAACTGTCGGATCTTCGGATTTTATGATCCATAAAATGTCATTTGTTATAAAGGATAAAAATGAAGAAGGAGAAATATCAATCAACGGATTAATATCTTCATCAAAAGAGAATAGTAATATTGAAGTGGATCCTGTCACTGAATCAACAGATATGGAAACATTTATTAATCAAATAATAAGCACATCCTCAGTTGCTGCAATTGATGAAGAAATAAAGAATTCACTTGGACAGATAAAATCTGCTGCAGAAAATTATAAAACAATAAAAGGTACATACGTAGGATTTAATCAATCCGATGAGGTAAATTCAATATTTTCAACATTAAATGGCTTCGGGGGGAACACTGCTGTAGTTTACGCAACGAAGGATAAATATTGTATAACAAAAGATTTAGTAATTAATACCGGCAAGTATTATTGTATTGATTCAGCAAATTACCTTGGGGAAGGAATGTGTAATAAAGACACGACACTATGTATTAATCCAAGCACAACCTCATCAGAAAATCCCCAAAATCCAGAAGAAATAAAGTCAGAACAACCAGTAGTACCAGTTGTAAACCCTAATCAAAAATCAGAAGTAGAAGTTTTAATAGATTCTCTAGCTACTGCTCTCCAGAAACATAATTCGGAAAAGTCAACATACTTAGGTTATATTAGTTCAAAAGATGGAATTAAGGCTGTAAATAAAATCAACGAATTTGAAGGAAATCCTTTAGTTGTAGCAACATCAAAAGCGAAGTTTTGTATAATGAAAGAAAATGGAGAAAATATATATTGCGTAGATAGTACAAATTATTCGGGCAGTTCAAATAAGTGTTCAAGTAAAAATATATCTTGCCAGTAAATATCCATTAAACAATCCCTGCTATAGTAGGGATTGTTTATTTCATACACAAGGAGAATTTAACTAAGATGCCTTCAAGCTTGCAGAGCAAGCTTCCAAGCCCTAATTATTTATCTCGCAGAAGCCCGAAGGGCGTAGGCGGACTAGTTTTACTAATCCCTAGTTTTGAATCATTGGAAAAGCAATACTTTTGTGATAAGTTATAAGCAATGAAAACAAAAATATCAAAACCAGAGCTGATGTGCCCAATTAAAGATTGGGCGAGTTTAGAGGCTTGCAAAAAATATTGTAATGCTGTTTATTTTGGAGTTGACGATCTTAATCTAAGAGCAAGATCAGATGCTCTAAAAACATCCGAGATGAAGGCTTTTGTTTCGGAATGCCACTCATACAAAATAAAAGCCTATCTAACGATTAATGCCGTTATATACGACAAAGACCTCAAAAATGCAGAAAAACTCGTCAAAAAAGCGAAAGAATCTAATGTAGATGCCATTATAATTTGGGATCCTGCTATTATATTATTAGCCCAAAAATATAAAGTTCCATTTATTATTTCCACTCAAGCAAATATTAGTAATTCCGAAACAATAAGGTTTTATAAAAAACAAGGAGCAAAACGAGTTGTTTTGGCTAGAGAATTAACTTTGGATCAGATAAAAAAAATCCGGAAAGATGTCAAAGATATTGAAATAGAAACATTTGTTCATGGAGCAATGTGCATAGCAATATCAGGAAGATGCATATTATCCGCATATCTTTTTGGAAAATCATCAAATTGTGGTTCGTGTGCACAGCCATGCCGAAAGCAATGGTTTTTGACAGATGAGGATGGAAATAGCTTTGCAACAGAAGGAAAATATTTTCTAAATGCGAAAGATTTATGTATGATTGAGTTTATACCAGAATTAATAAAGGCTGGTATAGATTCTTTTAAAATTGAAGGAAGAAGAAGGGACCCAAAGTATATTGAGACGACCGCTAGATGCTATCGTGAAGCTATTGATTCTTATTACGAAAAAACATTTACTGATGAAAAAGTTAAGGAATGGAAAAGAGAGCTATTGGATGTTTATAATAGAGGTTTTTCAACCGGATTTTATTTTGGAGAGCCAGGAAGCGAGGGTATTAGTTATAATCAGGCTGATAATATCTCTAGGTATAAAAAAGAATTGGTAGGAAATATTAAACACTGTTATCCAAAAGCTAGAGCAATATCAATGGATTTAAAGCATTTCGGATTAAAAATCGGAGATAAGATTGTAATTGAAGGACCTAAAACATTTATTGAACAAGAAATTCTATCAATTGAAGTTAATAATAAAAAAGTGAAAACCGCAAAAAAAGGTGAAGAAGTCGCTATTTTGATAAATGGAAACCCGAAAAATGGAGACAAAATATTTGTCATAAAAGAACGTTAACCCGATTTAACAACAAAACAAAAAAATGGAATATCTAATACTAGTTTTAATATTAATATTGTTTTCAATCGGATTATATTTTTTGCTCAAAAAAACATTTCAGAATATCACCAAAGAAAGTAATCAATTAATGAAAGAAGAAAGAGATAGATTAGTGGAACAATTAGATTTTAAGAAGCAGCTTATAACCGAATCCAATCAAGGAACAAAAGAATCAGTAAAAGAAGTTATTGAACGCATGAGGGTGGAATTGGAAAGGACAAAGAAACAATTAGACGATTCCGAGAAAGAAAGAATCGGGCAATTCAACACCCTAAAAACGATATTAGAAGAACACAAAGCTTTAACTGGTGAACTTAAGGTTTCTACCGACAATCTTAAAAACGTTCTTTCTAATAACCAAATGAGAGGTAAATACGGAGAAGAGATCGCCGAAAATTTACTTAGAACTATCGGTTTTGTAAAAGGGGAGAACTATGTCGCCAATGAAAGTCAAGAAACCAATGCTAATAGACCAGATTTTACCGTCTTTCTGCCTGATAAGACAAAGGTAAATATTGATGTAAAATTCCCCTATAAATCACTTCTAAAATTCAATGAAACAGAAGACAAAGAATTAAAAGAAAAATATCTCAAAGAATTTGGTCAAGACGTAAAACAAAAAATAAAAGAAGTTTGCTCTAGAGACTATATAAATCCTCAAGAAAATACAGTTGATTTTGTTATCCTCTTTGTTCCAAACGAAATGATATTCAGCTTTATTTATGATCATCTTCCCGACATTTGGAACGAGGCAATGTCAAAGAAAGTTATTTTGGCTGGACCATTTAGTTTTACGGCAATACTCAGAATGATTTTTCAATCCTATCGGAATTTTAAGTATCAAGAAAATCTTTACGATATTATAAAGTTAATAAAAGTTTTTGAACAGGAATTTGAAAAATATAATACCGAATTAGATAATCTGGGAAACAAGATTAGGCAAACTACCGAACAATATGAAAAGGTTTCCACAACTAGGACAAGAAAATTAACGGGAGTTGTAGAAAAAATAAAAGGTGAATCCGAAGAAAATAAATTATTAAGCGAAGGAATAGAAATAGATATAGTAAAAAAAGATTAAAATGGATTTAGCAGAATTGGAAGATATTTTAAAAGACGAAAAATCTTTCAGAAAAAAGCAAGTAATGCATGCTATTTTTCATGAATTAATTGGGGATTGGGGTGAAGCTACTGCTTTATCAAAAGATATTAGAGAGAAACTAAAAGCTAAGTGTTCTTTAGATATTAACGCCGAATTATTTGAATCAGCAGACAAAAATACTGCAAAAGCTTTAATAACTCTAAAAGATGGAAAAAAAATTGAAACCGTCCTAATGCTACACACAGGAAATCGCTCTACTGTGTGTATTTCTTCTCAAGTTGGTTGCCCAGTTGGATGCTTGTTTTGTGCGACTGGGAAAATGGGTTTTTATCGCAATTTAACCGTTTACGAAATATTAGAACAGTTATTATTTTTTGCTCGCTATTTAAAAAATAAAGGCGATAGAAAAATTACCAATGTAGTATTTATGGGAATGGGTGAGCCTTTTTTAAATTACGACAATGCTTTATCGGCAATAAAAATTATTAATGATGGACAATGCTTTAATATTGGAAGCCGTAAAATATCTGTCTCCACATCAGGTATTATAGAAGGCATAAAAAGGTTCTCTGAGGAAGACTTGCAAGTAAATCTATCAATTTCTCTTCATGCGCCGAGTAATGCTCTTAGAAGTCAAATTATGCCGATTAATAAACAATATGGGATAGGAGAAATACTATCTGCTGTTGACGACTACATAAACAAGACTTCAAGGAAGGTAATGTATGAATACGTAATGTTAAAAGACATTAATGACACAGTGGAGTGTGCCGAAGGATTGGTAAAGCTTTTTAAAAAACGTCCACTTGTAATGCTTAATCTTATTATTTACAACCCGACAGGAAATTTTGAACCGTCAAGTAGGGAAACAGTTAAGCAATTTAAAGAGCTTTTAGAAAAAAACGGACTATTTGTCACCCAAAGATATGAATTCGGACAGGCGATCAATGCCGCGTGCGGACAACTTGCTTCAAGAGATGGTAAAAATTCAGCTTGACTTTTAATCACGAGAAAGCTATTTTTTAATTAGTCATGGAGGTTTTGAATGCAAATCTATGATACGTTCTTTGAACTTGGACATTACAAGCTTTATGATCTTGGTCAGATAGACAACCGCGATGTGTTTTATCCATTTTTTAAAAAAGTATTACCGAGAATTGCGGAGGTGCAAGAAGTACCAGATTGTATTGCCCTTATTTACTTTGAAAACGAAAGAACCAATCTTTTTAAAGATCGGGAAACGGGAAAAATTATTCTTGATAAGGAATTGGGAGCAAAAAATGAAAGAGAGATTATCATTTTTGGACTCAAGCCCCTTTGCCAATCTAAGCTTTTAACTAAAAAAGAAGCAGAGATTATTATCAATTGGTTTCAAAGTATAACAAGAGAGCAAAGTGCTTTTTGTAAACACATCGTAGTAGATGAGGTAAGATATAAAATCTACACTCACCGCGAAGGAAAACAAAGGATGTTAATCCTAGCATATGATCATATTCAGCCATGAATATGATTTTTTATTCTAATTTTGAAAATAATTTTTAATATGGTAATATTAAAAACAAAAACTAATATAAAATGAAACAAAAACTACACTACAAAAGGGTTATACTTAAGCTCAGTGGAGAAATATTTGGAAGAGAAAATGGAAAAGGAGTATCTATTTCTTCGTATATTAATATCGCAAAAAAAATCGCGAAAATTAAAAAAGAAAGTAAGATAGATCTTGCTATAGTAGTAGGAGGGGGAAATATTTTTAGAGGAAGGGAAAATGGAGAAGAACGATTCAGCAAAGCGATAGCTGACAATATGGGAATGTTAGGTACTGTAATTAATGGACTAGGATTACAAGAAGCTCTTGAAGATATGGGAATACCTGCAAGAACAATGACTGCCATAGAAATGAATGAGGTGGCTGAACCTTTTATTCTTAAAAGAGCATTGAGGCATTTTGAAAAGGATAGAGTTTTAATTTTTGCTGGTGGAACAGGGAATCCGTTTTTTACAACAGACTCTGCTGCTGCTTTAAGAGCTTGTGAAGTCAATGCTGACTTAATACTTAAGGCAACCAATGTTGATGGCGTATACGACAAAGACCCTCACAAAAATAAAGATGCAAAAATGTTTAAAAAAATATCATACAAAGAAGCTATTGAAAAGGACCTTAATATCATGGATAGTACAGCTTTCGCTCTTTGCTGGGATCAAAATAAACCTATAATCGTTTTTAATATTGATAAGATAGGAGATATTTCTAAGGCATTCAAAGGGGAATCATTTGGTACCCTCGTTTCATAGTTAGTAATCCGTAACTAGTAATCAGTAATTAGGGCATTGTAGCTTTCTTGCGAAAGCATTCATATGTGTTTTAAGGATTTGTATTTTTGTCATTCCCGATCTAGTCGGGAATCTAATAAGATGCCTTTAAGTTTGCCGAAGGCAAACAACAAAGTACTAATTACTAGTTACGAGTTACTAGTGCCTAGTTTACTAAACAAAATCCGCCATAAAAGCGGATTTTAATTTATTCAATACAGCAATCAATAGCTTTTTTTACCAAATCTTTCATCTTTCCCATAAAACCTTTTTTCTCAGTATCTTCCTTATTCAATGCTGCGTCATCAATCTTTTTAACATCACCAACATCAATTACTTTCATATTTAATGCCCAAAACAAAGAGTAAAGAGAATATGCTTTGTTAAACAGATCATAAGCTTCATCTTTTTTATCCATTCCGAGCTGTTTGGTACCAACTTCCATTAACCTCATTGATGCAGCTAGTAGGTGCTTTGATATGCACCAAATCTCTCCTTCGTATTCTTTTATAATTTTTTGAAGTAATTCTTTCCTTATTTCTCTTACCTCTTTTATTAGATCATAGTATTCGGATTTTTCAGTTTTTGCTCCAGTAAAAAAGAAGTGCTCTTCAATACTTACAAGGTTCATTATGGCAATAGACAAATCCTGATCAGATGAAAGATCCATCTTGTCCTGCTTTTTCATAGTATCAACTTTCTCTATTAAATCACTTACTTTTTTGTTTAATATTTCATTTTCCATACTAATTTTGTTTTGTTTAAGTTTTTGTTAAAAAATAAAAAATTATTGATAGTACCACTAAAGAGCCAACAGGAATAATAACTCTTTGGAAAGGAAAAAATACTTTATTGTTATTATTGGCCTTTAGTTCCTCATGCCACTTTTCCGCAAAGAAAAATACTAGAGAACCAGAAATTATACCAAAAAGAATTTTATCAATCCCAAATATTAAATTGTTTTCAATCCCTACAACTTCAAGTGAGTGTAATGGAAAAATTACTAAGGCATAGAAAAGAATATATGTTGATAATTGCAACACCGTTCTTGCCGCACTTTTTAATTTTTTACCTTTCTTTTTAAGAAAATTTTCTATCCATATTATTGTCCACTCACAAGCGATTAATGTTATTGCTCCAATCCATAGTCCTGTTATAGTGTCATCAATTCCAAACTGGCGAGCAAAAACTGTTCCTGTCACGACAGCTACAGTACACATAGGACAAGCGACTGCATAAGCAAGAGAAGAATAAAATAGTCCAACGAAAGAAATTGTTCCAATTAAGGAGTTTTTAAAACTGCTATTCATAATTTAATTTATTATTATCTTTAATCCATAATATCTTAATATGCTGTTTTTGAAAATATCTACTTTTGTTTTACCTATTAATATGCAGGTTTTTATTGACAAATAAAGTATTATATGCGAAAATCGTTTTATCAAATGTATTATATACATTCGTGCTTCTCAATCGGATCTTAAAGGCGGTTGGGAGTAGGTCGGTAAAAATTTTAAAAAAGAAAAAAATGGAGAAGAAATTATTCGTAGGAAATTTACCCTACTCCGTAACCAGCGAAATGCTTAGTGAAACATTCGCCCCTGCCGGATCAGTAGTTTCTGCTGCAGTTATTATTGACAAATTCTCAAAGAGATCAAAAGGCTTTGGATTTGTTGAAATGTCTACAGAAGAAGAAGCTGAAAAAGCTAAGGAAATGTTTGACCAGAGTGAGCTAGAAGGAAGGAAGATTTTCGTAAGCGAAGCTAGACCTATGACAAATAGGGATGACTTCAGAAAATAATCACAAAAGACCCTAATCGGGTCTTTTTGATTTATAATAAAAAGGAGATTATTCTCCTTTTTAATTTTTTCAAGAACAGTCATCTTGAGATAATTAGCCTCAATCTCTTTGATTTTTCCGTCGCTATAAACATTGATTATGTTAGTTTCCCATATAAACCCTTCAAGTAAATATTTCCAGCGATAATCACGAGCAAGAAAGAAACATTTAGGGCTTCTAGGGTATAATAAGAAATATTTTCCATTGGGAAAAAATATTTTCTCATTCATTTGTTTCGCCACCATCATAAGAACTACTTCTTCGCTTTCTTTCTTAAAAAGCCACACGAAGAAGGGTTCGGATAATTTTTCTGGCATCAAACATAACTCACTCTCAAGTAGTATCTTTTTTTCGCATAATGAATAGACATTAAGCAGTTTTTTTGTTTTTAAAATACTCATTATCATCAAGTTCACCCCACCTTGACTACATTTCTTCAGTATCACTTTAAATTATGCATTGCAAGTACTTTTTCACCATTTATTAATTACTTGGATATTAATCATTGAGTGAAGTAAAATAATCAATTAAAATACTTAATTTTTTGTGAAAAATTTAACACATTGATCATTTTCTACCAGTTACTAATTTATTTTTTTTATGGTACAATAATAAAAAACATAACCCAAAAATATGTCAGGATACTACAAAAAAACATCAAATATATTTGATCCAAAGTCAAAATTACCTTTTAAATTGAGCAGATCCAAAATAGATTTATTTATGGAATGTCCTCAATGTTTTTATTTAGATCGTCGCTTGGGCGTTGGTAGACCACCTGGTTTTCCATTTAATCTTAATAGTGCTGTTGATACTTTGCTAAAAAAAGAATTTGATCTATACAGGGAAAAGCAAGCCGCTCATCCTTTTATTGAAGAATTTGACATAGATGCTATTCCTTTTGATCATCCAAAATTGAATATATGGAGAGAAAACTTCAAAGGTATTGAATTTTTACACGAAGAAACAAATTTTCTAATAACGGGAGCAGTTGACGATCTTTGGATAAATCCCGAAGAAGAGATAATTATTGTTGACTACAAATCTACTTCAAAGACTTCAGAAATAACCCTTGATGCAGATTGGCAAATAAGCTATAAGCGCCAAATGGAAGTTTATCAGTGGTTATTCCGAAAAAATGGATTCAAGGTTTCAAATACTGGTTATTTTGTTTATTGTAATGGTGACACGGGATTACCACAATTTGATAAAAAACTAGAATTCATTATTAAAGTCATTCCATATGCTGGAGATACTAGTTGGATAGATGCAACTTTGCCAAAAATAAAGGATTGTTTAATGAGTCCTAATATTCCAGAAATGGATCTTAATTGTGATTATTGCAACTATAGGAAAAATGCAGTTATTGCGAAAATTAAACATGAAAAAGAAACAAAGTAATAGTCAATCCTTCACCCTAATAGAACTTCTTATCGTTATCGCTATCATCGGCATTCTTACTGGTATTATTATTGTATCTATGACTAGTGCAACAAATGGTGCAAACGACACCAGACGTAAAGCAGACATTAATCAATTAGTTGAAGCAATCACTATTATCAAAACTACAGATGGATTATTACCAACAGAAACAAATGCTAATTGTAAGCTAGGTTCAACAAATAGTTCTGAAAACTGTTCTGGTATTCAAGCAAAATTAACTACTCAAGGAATAGCTATTCCCAAAGATCCAGTCTCAGGAAATTACTACATCTACAACAGAGTCTCTGCAGATGATTTTACTATTTCAGCTAGTATGTCCAATGCTTCTACTTATGCATATTCTTCTGCAAATAGCTCATATACTTCATCGTCATTAGTAAATGGGTCTTGTGGTTCAAGTAATAATACAGTTAGTTTAACTGCTCCAGTATCTAACCTCTGTGACACTGGGACTTCTACTACTGCTAGTGCCGATTCTAGTACAGTTCTCTTAATGCATATGGACGGAGTAAACAATGGAACTACTTTTACTGATCAATCAGGAAAGGCAATTTCGCGAGTCGGAAACACCAAAACTATTACTGCTACCAAAAAGTTTGGTACAGCTTCTGCTTATTTTGATGGAAGTGGAGATTATTTATCAATACCCACTTCAACCGATTTTGATTTTGGAACTGGTGACTTTACTATTGATTTTTGGGTAAATTCTGACAGATGTGGAACAGGAGATACAACAGATATTCAAATAGTTTCTTTTCCTTATAGTAACAGAATTACAACGTACAATAGAAATGCAATAACAATACAAGATAATTGTGCTATTGGTATCGGACTGCCAAATTCTTCATTTACAGGGCTTAGTTCAGCGGCTAATATTTTTCAAATCAATCAATGGAACCATATCGCCATTGTCAGAAATGGTTCAAATTTAAATATATACTATAACGGAAATAGCGTTGCGCAATCAAGTTCGGCTAATTTCACTTTTGCTCATCCTGATTATAACTTGATCTATTTAGCAGCATATGTTGATTATCAAAATGTGTTTTATTCTCCAAGATTTTTTAGAGGATATATAGACGAGTTTAGGGCTTCAAAAGGTATTGCCCGCTGGACAACCAACTTTACCGTGCCCAATATCCAACACTACTGGTGGAATTGGAATTGTAGTGGTAGTGGCAGTGGTAGTAGTGCAACTTGTGGTGCTGATAAATACTAACTTAAAAGCTATGGATAATGACAAATCTTTTACCTTAATAGAACTTCTTATCGTTATCGCTATCATTGGCATTCTTGCTGGTATCTTAATCGTATCTATGACTAGTGCAACCAATAGTGCAAACGATGCTAGGCGTAAAGCAGATATCAATCAACTAGTTAAAGCAATCACTATTATCAAAACTACAGATGGAAGTTTGCCAACAGAAACAAATGCTAATTGCAAACTAGGTTCAACAAATAGTTCTGAAAACTGTTCTGGTATTCAAGCAAAATTAACTACTCAAGGAATAGCCATTCCCAAAGATCCAGTCTCAGGAAACTACTATACCTACAACAGAGTCTCTGCAGATGATTTTACTTTAACTGGGACAATGTCTAATTCTGTTTCTTATACATATAATTCAGCTACATTAAGTTATTTTTCTGGGACTCCTATTTCGGGAGCATGTGGATCAGCCGCCAAGACATATTATGCTTCAGTATCTGACTATGGTTCAAATACATTTTGCACTAATGGAACCCCTTCGCCATCATTACCTGTATTTCCCACTGTAAGTACTCCAACCATGTGGACTTGTAATGGAATTGATGGAGGAGCATCGTCTAGTTGCACTGCAACAAAGATTGCATCAACTTGTGTTTCCGAAGGAGGATTATCTTGCAACGAAACAGTTGTAGGAAGTTATGTGATTAATAGTTTCGTGTTGTCTGGCACAACTACAGGGACAACCTCGTGGACAGCTCCATCAGGGATAACTAATATTGAATATCTTGTTGTTGGAGGCGGTGGAGCTGGAGGATACCGTGCTGATAGAGGAGGTGGTGGTGGAGGTGCTGGCGGATTTAGAACAGGAAGTCTTGAGGTCTCCTCTTCAAGTCCATTAACTATAGTGGTCGGTGCTGGTGGTGCCGCTAAAACAGCATATAGCAACATTCCAAATCCAGGCAACAATAGTCAATTAGGATCTATAATTTCTATAGGTGGGGCGGGTGGACTTGATGGAGAGTTTGGTACAGTTGGAGGTTCTGGCGGTGGTGGTAGTGGAAATGGCGACTCTGGAACACAAGGAACTTCTGGACAAGGAAACAATGGTGGATCGGGTTATTTAGATAGTACCTGGAATGCTGCTGGTGGTGGTGGAGGTGCTGGCAGTGCAGGAGTATCCGCCCCAGGAGACGGAACAGGTGGTGCTGGTGGCTCTGGATTATCAAGCTCAATTACTGGAACTCCAGTTATTTATGCAGCTGGTGGTGGAGGTGGAGCAGGGAAAACAAATAGTGGAGCAAATGGTGGTGCTGGTGGAGCAGGAGGATCTTCAGGGGTTGGTGGAGCTGGAACGGGTATCTATACTGGAATTGCCGGAAATGGAGCGATTAATACCGGAAGTGGTGGAGGAGGATGTAATGCTGGCACATCTGGAAAAGGAGGTTCGGGAATAGTAGTTATTAGATTTTTGGTCCCATAGTTATTAGAATTTTATCAAACATTATTTGTAAGTAATTCAGTAAAAAATTATGGCATCTTTTAGTAGGGAATACCTAAAAAACAATATATTTACAGTTTCTGCCTATGTCACCATACTGAATGGTATTCTTAATTTATGTGAAGCAAAAATAAAAGGCGAAGTTGGGGAAGTAAAAAAAAGCAGTGCTGGTCACGTGTATTTTTCGCTTAAAGACAAGAAAGATAATAGCACCCTCTCTTGTGTTATATGGAATTACGATTATAGAATATGCGGAATTGAACTTGAAGATGGCTTAGAGATTATAGCTTCAGGAATTCCAGATATATATCCACAGAATGGAAGAATATCTTTCAAAGCAAAGACAATTCAATTAGTAGGTGAGGGAGAACTAAAAAAGGCATACGACAAATTAAAGAAAAAACTTGAAGACGAGGGTATTTTTGATGAAGGGCGGAAACGAGGTATTCCATTTTTCCCTCAAAAAATAGGAATAATAACCTCACGATATGGAGCAGTTATTAATGACTTTTTAAGTAATATTGGTCATTATGGTTTCAAGATAAAACTTATTGACTCAAGAGTGGAAGGGCAAGAGGCTATAAAAGATTTATTATCATCTATTAAGACGATGACAAAGCAGGAGATAGATGTCCTTGTAATTATGAGAGGCGGAGGCTCTCTTGAGTCATTTATGGCGTTTAACAACGAAGTTTTGATAAGGGAAATAGCTAGTTTTCCCGTTCCAGTAATAGCTGCATTAGGACACGACAAAGATGTTCCTCTTCTAGCGCTCGCAGCCGATAAAATGGTATCAACTCCTACGGCAGCAGCTATGACACTCAATACTAATTGGGATAAGGCAGAAATGAGATTATCAGAGCAGCAAGCATATCTTCTAAATTATTTTGGAACGATTCTAAGCAGAAGTGATTCAGATTTAAATTCCTCTTTCTTAAAAATAAATAATTATTTTAATGATTCAATTAGTCAATATCAAAAAAAAGAATTAAGCGCCATCAATATTATTACAAATTCGATGACCACTAGGATTAATGATTTAAAAAAGGAATTAGATTTGAGTGGTAGGATTATCGCCCAAAACGACCCAAAAAGAAATCTCAAATTAGGGTATTGTATTTCAACAAAGGAAAACAAGATTATAAGAAGTGCAAAGGATTTAAAAAAAGGAGATATTTATGAAGTTGAATATTACGACGGAAAATTATCATCGGAAGTAAAAAATATTTCAAAATAAAATCTATGAAACAACAAAAAGGATTAAATCAAAATTTAAAAAGTATCTCAAAGATTGTAGAATGGTTTGAGAATCAAGAAGAACTAGATATTGAAGAAGGACTTAAAAAAGCTAAAGAAGCAACTGAATTAATTAAGGAAACAAAAAAATTATTAAAAGATGCTCAAAATGAATTTGAAGAAATAAAAAAAGAAATGGACAAAGCATAATTTATTTTTTCTAATTTGTCATTGTGAGCAAAGCGAAGCAATCTTTTACCCTTTATCATTAAAAAAAAGGCAAATAATCTTTAAAAGACAAATTAGGAGGTCGCAACCTCCTCCAGGAGGTTTGACCTCGTAATTTTTCTGTCCCTTTCTTAAAGATTCCTTCAAGTTTGCCGAAAGGCAAACCATAAGGTACTAGCTGTGCCATTCCGAAGCTTTCTTAATTCGCAGAAGGAAAGCGTAGGATGATTACGAATTACGAACCCCTAAGGTTTTACTAATCACTAATTACGAGCTACTAACCCCTAGTCTTGTTTGTCGTTCCCGCGAAGGCGGGAATCTAGTAAGATTCCTTCAAGTTTGCCGAAAGGCAAACAACAAAGCCCTAATTACGAGTTACTAATTATTTGCCTTTTTTCCATTAATGGTTTATATTTGACTTGGTTCAATGATATTTTTTGGTTCATTGAAAACTTAGGTGATCTGATTGCCAAAAAAAGGAAAATTCGTTTCATACTATAAGCCAAAATTATCAAAGTATGGTCGTTGCGAAATTTGCAACCGAGAAGCTTTACTAAGTGAGCACCATATTTTTAAAAGAGTAATTTTTGGTGAAAACGAAAAGGTTGTTCACATATGTGCTGATTGTCATACAAAGATTGATGCCACTGTTTTACTTTTTGAAACAGAAATTCTCAACAAGTTCTCTTCTTGCAATTCAATGATTTGGAAAATGCACTGTGAAAATGGTGGAATCTCCGAATCAGCCATTTCTAAAATGGTAAAAGAAAGATTCAAAAAAATCAATTGCAAGTCATTTCGCATCAAGGCATCCCCCGAAATAAAGGGACAGAAGATTAGAAAGGAAAATCTTTCGCAAAAGCAACGAGCGTTTCTTATGGCGAAAGTTTGTCCTATCTGTGGGAAAAAAAGAAATCTTACAATTCATCACATCAGAAAGTGGGTTATTTTTCATGATAACCGGGAGCTCGGTTTTCCGTGTAGAAAATGCCACAACAGAATTGAGGATTCAATAGGTTTCTTTGAATCAGAGGTCCTGAAGCATTTCGGTGCTAGTTATCGCTACATCTGGAGCACATATCGTCATGAAGGCTATATGACCGACATCGCAACCAGAAGATTGGCAAAAAGCCAATTTATGGCAGTTAAGAACAAACTTTTAGGCAATGGTACTAAGCACCAAGAGAGAATCATTTTGAAAGGAGTCACTCAACAAAGAAGTGCAATAAACTGCATGGTGGTTAAAGAGCGCAAAACCTTAGTATAAAACAGCAACCTTAGTTGCTTTTTTTTATTGCTATTTTTATCTTCAAAAGGTATAATTCTATTAATAATTACTTAATTTTAAATCGGATGAAATCAATAACAGATAAAGAATTTGAAGAGGTGGTGACTAAAAGTGAAAAGCCAGTAATCATTGATTTTTTTACTTCCTGGTGTCCACCTTGCAAAATGCTTTCGCCAATTATGGAGAAATTGGCAGAAGAATACAAAGGGAAAATAGAAATTATTAAAATGGACTTAGACCAATGTCCTAACACAGGGGATATGTTTGGAGTAGATAGAATACCAACAGTGATTTTTATGTCAAATGGAAAGGCAAAATCATCTTTTATCGGTCTTAAAGAAGAGAATGAAATCAAACATTGGATTGAAGAAAATTTATAGTTATATAAGATGCCTTGAGTTTACTAAAAGTAAACATACAAGGTCCTAATTACTAATTACGAATTACTAACCCCTAATATATTTACGATATGGAAACACCAGAAGAACTAAAAAATAAATATATTGAATACGCTAATGGGAAGGACATATCTCTTAATCCCAATGAAAAAATAGTTAATGCTATAATTGGGGGATTACTAAATAATGAAGAAAAACATGGAGAAAAGTACTGTCCTTGCCGTAAGGTGACTGGAAATACAGAAGAAGATAAAAAGATTATTTGCCCTTGCGTCTATCATCTAGACGAAATTAAAGAGATGGGGCATTGTCATTGCAATCTCTTTGTTAAAAAAATTTAAAAAAGAGGCTTAAAGCCTCTCCCTTTTTTGTTTTCACTTCTCCACCTTCTGTCCCATGCTTAAATTCCACAAAAAGTAATACTTTTGATATTTCTTTTTCTCCGCCTTTTGGTTCGACTGGAACCAAACAGTTAAATTCTTAGCAAAGAATTTATGTCGGAGAAGAAGAACATATCAAAAAGCAATTATGCTATACCAAATTTTAGTCAACTACTCTTCTTACAAATAAACTAAAAAGAGGCTTTAAGCCTCTTCCTTATTGGTTCCCATCTTCTCATCCCTCTGGTCCCTGCTGAAATTTTATGTAAATGTTATCAGAATATCCTTTTCTTAGCCTCTTGCTCTGACTGAGAGCAAGCCAGACAAATTTCTAGCAAGAAATTTGTGCCTAAGAAAAGGCGTATACTGATAACTCTAACAAATTTTAGTCAACTACTCTTCTTACATATTCTCCACTTTCTGTGTTTATCTCAATCACATCACCTTCTTCAACAAATAGGGGAGCATTTATCTGTAATCCAGTTTCAACTTTTACAACCTTTGTTCCACTAGAAGCTCTATCTCCCTTAACTCCTGGAGATACTTCGGTCACTTTTAATTTCACTTTTATAGGAATTATTACATTGATCACTTCATCATCAAAAAGTATCGTTGTCACAATTTCACCTTCCTTGAGATATTTATAGCCATCTCCGATTTTATCAATCTCAATTTCAAATCTCTTGGATGGATTTTCTACTTCCGTAAAAACACACTTATCTCTATTTGCAAAAATAAATTTTGCATCCATTTTATCTACATCTGCATCCTCAAAAGAATCTCTCGGTTGAGCTGATCTAGATATTACGGATCCATTCACAAGATTTTTTAATTTCATCTGAAGATAAGAGTGTCCTCTTCCTTTAAACGTACTTTCTGCTTCTATTATTTCGTAAGGTTGTTCATTAATTACAATTATTTTTCCTTTTACTAATTCAGAATATGATGCCATTTTCTTTGAATCTTAAAACTAATAATATTTTGGATTTTTCTCATCATCGCTTTCAGATTCTATCTTCCATACGATTTGAGACTCCTTGCCGGCAAATTCTAGCCATTCACCGCCATCATCTATTACAAACCACTTCTTCTTTACTTGCGACCATACCATTGGTTGGTTCATAAAGAAAGGTTTTTTGACAACTTCTTTTGGCTTTAACTTATCAAGCTCAAGCCATTTTTTAAAAACTGTTTCAATTGAATAATCTAGTTTTCGCGATTTTGCCCAATTAGCAACAATGGTGATTGCCTCTTTTGCTTTATTGACCGATCCAGCTAATTCAATCAATTCTTTTGCTGGTCTCGTAAATCGTGAATAGATTATCTTTTTCTTTTTACTATTTTCTTTAATTTCGTCAAGAGTTAGACCCTTACTGAAAAAAAAGTGATTAATCACCATCTGGATATCTGTTTCTTTCTTTTCCTCCTTTTTTTCTTTTTCAGGCACTTTTTGTTTGCTCATTTGTTATTTTTTAAATGAAAAAATTGATTTTCATAAATCCTTAAACTATTATATAATAAATAAAATGATAATAAAAGAGTATTAAAATGCAAAAAGAAAACATAAAGGCGATCCTTTTTGATTTGGATGGAACCTTATTTAAGAGTGAACGATATCACCTTGCGGCATGGAATGAAGCCTTAAATAAATTTAATATATCAATTGATCCTTCTTTGTATCCAATATATGTGGGGAAGAGCGCAGAATGGATTGAGGAAGATATCAAAAAACGTTTTGATGCAGATTTCAAAAAAGGAGAATTAATAAAAGAAAAAAACAAGATTTTCGTTAATTTGTTTGGATATACCGAATGGGACACTGAAGGATTGATGCCTTTTGCGAGAAAATCGGTTCAGTTTTTTTATGACAATTCGTTTTTACTCTCTATATGCACCAGTGGTAGCAGAGAAGAAACTGTCATGAAGTTAAGAAATAGCGATATGGAAAAGTATTTTAACACAATCTTTACTGCCGACGATGTTAAGCTATGCAAACCTGCTCCAGATATTTATCTCGCTGCTATTAATCACTTTCAGTTAGAAGGATATCAATGTTTAGCAATAGAAGATACGCAATCTGGCGTAATTGCGGCTAAGGATGCTGGTGCTTTTTGTTTCGCAATTCCTAATGAGCATTCAAAAAAACAGGACTTTAGTGCGGCAGATAAAGTTTTAGAATCATTGAACGATTTAATACAGTTCTTTAATTCTAAATAGTATTTTTTAAGTGGCAAGGATGGTAAATTACGAATTACTAACCCCTTGTCTTGTTCGTCATTCCCGATTGATTATCACAGATAATCCTAGTCGGGAATCTAATAAGATGCCCAGAGCTTGCGAAGCAAGCAACAAAGTACTAGTTACTAATTACTAGTTACTAATTACTAGTTACTAACCCCTAGTACATAAAAACAAGCAGATAACACTGCTTGTTTTTATATAGGTTTTTTTATTAATCCAGCTTTTTTTAATAGGGGAAATACTATATATCTTAGTGGCGCTTTTTGTCCGTATATTATTGTATTTCCTTCCTTTAGTTGTTTTTTATAATCTTCAAGATTATTAGCCTTGCACTCAGTATAAGTATTCCCAACAGTCTTGTAGTAATGGGAATCGCTTCCTCCTATTTTTGGTAGATTGAATTTTTCAGCAAAGCTTTTAGCCAAGTTGTCGCCCTTATTAAATGGTCGTCGTCCGTTAAAAGTTTCAATGCCATCAATTAGTTTCACGTATTTTTCTAAAGAATTTTTAAATCCTTCAAATTCATGAAATGGATGGGGGATAATAGTTAAGCCCCCTTGCTCTTTTATTTTTTCAATTATCCATTCAGGACTTTTACCTTTACCATTAATATTTTTCGTCATAAAAAGCCCCAAAATGTCCCCCTCAGAGCTTTTAATCTCTTCGCCGAGTATTATTTCAAACTCAAGTTTTTTCCCCCAAAAAACAGCTTCTTCCCAAGCATCAGTGTTTTCATGATCCGTAATGGCAACTCCATCAATTCCTTTTCGTTTTCCTTCTTCTATTATTTTTTTTACCGAGGATGTCCCATCATTTGAAAAAAAAGTATGGCAATGTAAATCTATCTTCATTTGTTTTTTTGCATTATAGCAAAAAATTTAATATTAACAATAATTACAAAAAATTTTTATAAATTTGTCAATTTTGTTTTTTCAAAAAAGATATGATATTATCTCTTCAGAAACTTCAGGGGTTAAAAAAATGGAAATAGAAACAGAAACTGCTACAGAGAACGAGACTGCCAAAGACGATGGAACAATACAAACAAAATTGTATCAGTTTGATGGAAGTCAGCAGACTCTTTCTGCTTTTTATCTTAAATGCCTTACAAACACGTAAAGCATTTCTTTTTTTAAATATTTTAAATGTGAGAGGTCGGACCTTTTGGAGGTCCGACCTCTCAATTTTTAAAAATACCCTCAGGTTTACCGAAAGAAAATCGCAAAGTCTATTTACAAACCAACAATTACCGACTGCTAGTGTTAATGCTTGTAATATTGACAAATCATCTGTGCGATTGTATAATATTTCTAGACCATGACAACAACTTCATATGGAAACAGAAAGTCAAGAGTGACTACACTCTCAGATTTCGGTGTAGAAGTAGAGTCAGAACAGCCTTCCAGCCTTGAACTTGTTTGTGAAAAAAGCTTTTTCCCTTATGGTATTGAACCAATAAAAGCAATCACAAGAAGCCGGTACTATCAAACTCTTGTTTTTAGAACAAAACAGGAACGTGACAGAGTAGCAACAGCCTATAGATCTTGGCTAAACAAACAAAGAGGAATTTCGTAGCGAGAAATCCTCTATTTTTTTTCAACAAGCATTTACATCTCCGAACTTGTGAGATGGTCACTAATACTAGTTTCTAATCACCATCCCTAATTTATTGCGGTTTTATCAAAGTGGTGCTAATTTAAGATTAATGAAAAAAAGAATCTTTATAGCTATTAATCTAGGAGAAAAAATCAAAAACAATCTTTTAACAATTCAAAAAGAGATTGATCAGAAATTCATCTATTCTTTTGATTTTTCTCCAATTAAATGGACAAAAAAAGAAAACTTGCATTGCACAGTTCTTTTTGTTGGAGAAATTGATGACATGGAATTGCTTGATATATTTAAAATAACTAACAATGCGATTCAGAAGACTGAAAATTTTGATTTACAAATCACTGATATTAAATTTGGTCCCGATGCAAAGAATCCGAAAATGATATGGGGAAATTTAGAAAAAACAAAAGAATTAATGAATTTACAAACAAGCATTGAGAACTCAATTTTAAATAATGGCTATAACGCTGAGGTTGATAAAAAATTTACTCCCCATATAACATTGGGCAGAATTACTCAATGGCAATTCAAAAAAATCAATCCAGAAGAAGTTCCAGAGATTGAGAAATATCTCGGATATGGGTTTTCTGTAAAGTCAGTAGAAATTATGGAAAGTGTCCTCAAAAAAAGCGGACCAGAATATTATGTATTAAAAAGTTTCCCTTTTGAATAAATAACCTACACCCCTGTCATTCCCGATTGATTATCAAAGATAATCCTAGTTGGGAATCTAATAAGATGCATTAAGCTTTCTACAAGAAAGCTACAAAGTACTAATTACGAATTACTAATTACTAGTTACTATTTTAAAATATGAAATACTTTATCGGTATAGGCGGAATCGGAATTTCAGCTTTAGCCAAATTCTATCTAGAAAAAGGAGAAAAAATTACAGGATCAGACGCTTATGATTCAGAACTTCTTGAAACGTTGAGAAGAGCTGGTGCTAATATTTTTATTGGACAAAAAAAAGAGAACTTGCCCGAAAATTGTACAGAGGTCATATATACAACTGCTGCCGAAAATAATCCCGAAACAGAAGAAGCAAGACAAAGAGGACTAAAATTATTAACCTATGCTGAAGCATTAGGTGAATTAACAAAAAATTATTTTACAATTGCAGTATCGGGTACACACGGGAAAAGTACAACCACATCAATGATCGGACTTTTATTAATTGAAGCTGGCTTGGACCCAACAGTAATTGTTGGAACAAAACTTAAAGAATTTGATAACACTAATTTTAGAGCTGGAAAATCAAAATATATGGTTATTGAAGCCTGTGAGCATGAAGCCGCCTTCCTAAACTATTATCCACAAATAGGAGTTATCACCAATATAGAAGCTGATCACCTAGATTACTATAAATCCTTAGATAATATTAAAAAAGCCTTCAAGGAATTTGCCTTACACATACAAAGCGATGGTTTCCTTGTGAAAGAAAGAGGATTAGACATAAAAGCAAACGGAAAAGAAGTAAATTTTTCTTTAGAAGACGAAGAAATCCAAAAGATTAAACAGATAATACAACTCCCAGGAAAGCATATTATCTTGGATGCACTCATAACATTTAAGATCGGACAGATTCTTGGAATAGAAGAAGATGTTATTTTAAAATCTCTTTCAAAATTCAAAGGATCTTGGCGAAGATTTGATACTTCAAATGTTGGCAGTTATATTTTTATTGATGATTATGCTCACCATCCGACCGAAATAAACACCACCTTAAATGCGGTTAGAGAAAAATATAAAAACGAAAAGATTTGTTGCGTTTATGAACCACATCAATATCAAAGAACATATAATCTTTTTGATGATTTTATTTATGCTTTTAAAGACAATTTAAATGAAAAAAACATAGACAAGTTAGTTCTTTTGCCTGTTTATGATGTTGTTGGTCGTGAAGGAAACGATAAATTAAAAGAAAAATACAATTCAAAAGTGCTAAGCGAAAAAATATTAGACCAAAGATGCGTATATCTTGATGATTATCAAAGAATAACCAACGAAATAGCCGATTATGATGTTGTGATTATGATGGGTGCTGGAACCATTTACGCTATAAGCCAAAAAATCAAAAAAGAAATAACTGGTTCCTGCGAACTCTCCTAATATTTATGATGCCTTTAGTTTTCAGCACAAGCAACAAAGTACTAACTGTGCCATTCCGAAGCTTTCTTGTTTGCCGTAGCTCAAAGGAAAGCGTAGGATGAACTAATTACTAATCCCTTTGTCATTGCGAACCTCTGTAGAGGTGAAGCAATCTTTTACCTCTTTGTCATTCCCGTTTACCCGCCTATGGAGGGCTTGTCTCGCCGCAGGTGGACGAAGGTGATTAATTTCTTCGCTTGTCATTCCCGCGAAGGCGGGAATCTATAAAAATTCTCTAAGCTTACGAAGTAAGCAACAAGGTACTGATTACTAATTACGAATTACTAATCCCTAATTTTAAATTAATTACGAATTACTAATTACTAGTTACTAGTTTTTAGCGATTGCTCATTTTTAGAATCTGAATTATAATATAAAAAAGCACAATAGTTATAATAAATGACCAAAAACGTGAAAAAAATACTTATCATTGAAGATGAAAAAATACTGTTTGAAATGTATAAATTCAAATTTTCAAAAGCAGGATTTGAAGTTTTTAACAGTATTGACGTAGAAGGAGGTTTAAAAATCGCAAAAAAGGAAAAGCCCGATTTGATCGTATTGGATATTCTTCTTCCAAAGGAAAACGGACTCAAGTTTTTAGAAAAACGGGAAGAAATCGTAGATATCGCTAAAATTCCAGTAATCGTATTATCAAATTTTGATGATTCAGAAACAAAAACAAGAGCATTAGAATTAGGAGCAATAGATTATCTTATAAAATCAAACTTTAATCCAGCAGAAATCCTTAAGCAATTAAAGGATCACATAAAATAGTAGAAAAGCCATTTAGTATGGCTATTTTCTTTTTATAAGATAAAAAAATGAGCAAGAAATATTCTAATATTATATTCGTTCTTCTTTTTGCAGTTTTTTTAACGGTAGGAGCTTTTTTCAACCCTAATGACTATGAATATCAAAAAAATAGCGATAAGCTTATTTCTTTTTTGCGTGGAGAGAGAGATATTTATCCAATCAAAAAAAGATATCAGAGCAATGTAAGTTCTAATTCATCCGCATCATTAGTATCTCTCGTTAATAACGAAAAAAGAAAAAATCTTTTTGAATTAAATAGTGATTCATCTTTTCCTATGGCATCAATAACCAAACTTATGACCGCCATAGTTGTAATTGATAATTATAAGCTGGAGGAGAAAATTGTAATTGATGAAAAATCAATTAATACCGAAGGTGATCCTAAAAAACTTGTTGAAAATGATGTCTATACAGTAAAGAACCTTCTTTACATAATGTTAGTAGAATCAAACAACGAAGCTGCGGAAGTTTTTGCAAATAAAATTGGACGCGAACGTTTTATTAGAATGATGAATAAAAAGGCAGAAATATTTAAAATGAAAAATACTAAATATTTGAATCCGACAGGTCTGGATATAGAGGATAATGAAGAAACAAATACAACTTCTCCAAATGATATAGGGACATTAGTTATGCATATAATAAACAATTATCCACTTATAGCGAATATATTATCAAAATCAGAGTACAGTATTTTTAATGAAAACGGCAATCTAAGAACTTCTAACAATACAAACGTCCTTTTAGCTGAAGATAGCGATTTTATATGGGGTAAAACTGGATTCACCGAAAAAGCAAAGGGTTGCTTAGTAATCATTTCTCGTCCTCCTAATTTCTCATTTTTTGAAAAAAATTATATAATTAGCATTATTATGGGAGCCGAAGATAGATTTGGGGAAGCAAAGAACTTTAAAGCATGGACCTATAATCAATTTATTTGGTGAATTTTATGGACTTTTTAACTTTCAGTATTATTAAAATTTTAGTTTTAACGGTTGCATCGTCAATAGCCGGTTTTATTTTAGCCAAATACTTAATTCCTTTTTTAATAAAAATAAAATTCTGGAAGAAAAAGCCTAGAGAAAAAACAATTGATGGAACTGAAGCAACAGTTTTCTTAAGTATGCATAGCGAGAAAGAAACAACTGTTCCGAGAGGAGGAGGCTTGGTTATTTGGGGTAGTGTTTTAATTGTTTTAATTTTTACACTTATAATAAGTTCACTTACTGATTTATGGTGGATCAAAAATCTTAACTTTCTTTCAAGGGAGCAAACATGGATTCCTATGTTTGCGTTATTTACTGCATCAATTATTGGATTACTAGATGATATTTCGGTTGTCTATGGTAAGGGCAAATATATTGGCGGCGGACTAACCTTTAGAACTAGAATGCTGTTTGTTATTCTTATCGGTCTTATTGGAGGATCTTGGCTTTATTTTAAACTTGGATATTCGGCTATTACTATTCCATTAATATATAATTTTCCAACAGGAATTGAAATTTATTTAGGATTACTATATATACTTCTTTTTGTAATAGTTGGTTTGGCTTCTTGGTCAAGTGGTGTTGTTGATGGTATTGATGGACTTGCTGGCGGAACATTTAGTTCTATTTTTGCTGCTTTCGCAGTAATAGCATTATTCCAGGGACAGTACGATTTAGCTGCTTTCTGCATGCTAATCTTTGGCGCCCTCTTTAGCTTTCTGTGGTTTAATATTCCACCAGCAAAATTCTATATGGGTGAAACTGGGGCGCTTGGACTCACAATGACAATGGCAGTTATTGCATTTCTTATTGATTCGGTTGCAGTCTTACCGATAATTGGGGGAGTCCTTGTTGTTGAAACAGGATCAGTTATTATTCAATTAATGTCAAAAAAATTCAGGAAGAAAAAAATTTGGTTATCAACTCCTATTCATCATCATTTAGAAGCAATCGGCTGGAAGCCATACCAAATAACTATGAGATTTTGGTTTGTAAGCGTTATTCTTGCAATGCTTGGCGTTGCTATAAAACTTATGTCTCAATTTTAAAATGCAAAAAAAGAAAACTATAACAGAATTAAGAAAAGAGTATCCAGAATTCCATTACGAATCTTTTTCTTATAAAGAGAATTCTAATAATCTTAAAATATCATTTGTTTTTCGTTGCAATAATATTATTTTTAAGCCCAAAATAGTCATAGAGGATTTAGATTATAGTATTTTTTGTTTACTAGATAAGAAAGTTTTAGATAATTTAATTTTTCATCTCGGAATAATTGAACTTTTTAGTTATTGGAAGGCATTTTGTTCACCAAAAATTATTATATCCGCAGGGTATTTAGATAAATGGCAAATCAATTGGTGGAAAGACCTACTTATAAATGGTATGGGGCAATATTTCTTTGAGAATAAAATTGATTTTACAAAAGATAAATTTATTGAGTTTTTATGCACCGCAAAGAGAGAAGAATATCCAGTTTCTGGCTTTATAAAAGGCAAAGCAATAATACTTCCAATTGGAGGAGGAAAAGACTCAGCCACCTCAATTGAAATAGCCAAAAAAACAAAACAAGAGATATCTTGCTTAGTGTTAAATCCGATAAGAAACACTACTAAAATGGTAAAGACTGGTGGCATTAATAATAAAATAATCTGCAGACGCAAGATTGAAGAAAAACTATTAGAGCTTAATCGTGATGGATATCTAAACGGACACACACCTTTTGTTGGCTATTTATCATTTTTGTCAATATTGTGTGCAGTTCTTTTTAACAAGAAATATATAGTATTTTCAAATGAAAAAAGTTCAAACGAAGGAAATACAATTTTCAAAGATAGAGAAATCAATCATCAATATTCAAAAACCTTTGACTTTGAAAAAAAATTCAGGGCTTACAGTCAAAAGTATCTATCAACAGAAGTAGAATATTTTAGTCTTTTGCGTCCATTATACGAAATACAAATAGCTAGACTTTTCTCAAAAAATCCTCAATACTTCAATATTTTTCTGAGTTGTAATGAAGCACAAAAAACTTATTCGGGAACAAGGGAAAAATTAGGTAATTGGTGTGGTAATTGCTCAAAGTGTCTTTTTGTTTACATAATTCTTTCTCCTTTTTTAAGTAAAAAAGAAATACTAGAAATTTTTAAAAAGGATATGTTTGAAGATAAGGGGTTAATCAAAACACTACAAGAACTTACAGACGAAAAAAAGGTAAAACCATTAGAATGCGTAGGAACTAGAAATGAGTCTATTGCTGGGTTGTATCTTAGTTGGAAAATAAACAATGCCTTAAATAAAAAGCAGCCAAAACTTCTTGAGTATTTTGAAAAAAACATACTACCGAATCACAAAAACATAGAAGAAGAAACAAAAAAAATACTTGAAAACTGGGATAAGAACAATTTTGTCCCAGAAGAATGGAAAAAATATCTTGCATAATTTTGGATTTATCTATGAAAATTTCTCAATTAAAGAATAAAAAAATAGTAATCTTGGGATTAGGTATAGAAGGAATTGATACTTATCTTTTTTTACGAAAGAATTTTCCAGGTAAAGAAATCACGCTGGCAGACAAAAAACCTCTAGACAGTTTTGAGTTAGGAATAAGAAATAAATTAGAAAAAGATAAAAATATCAGATTAATACTAGGAAATAACTATCTCAAAAGCTTAGAAAACGCAGGAGTAATAATTAAGACTTCTGGGATTTCACTATCATCAATAAAAAAGTTTGTTCCCAAGCATTGCGAAGTGACTAGCCAAATTCAACTATTTTTTGACAATTGTCCCGCTAAAATCATTGGGATTACAGGCACAAAGGGGAAAAGTACAACTTCATCTCTAATTCATTCTTTATTAAAAGAGGCAAAAATTAAAAATTATCTTCTAGGAAATATCGGAACCGCCGCATTATCCTTTCTCTCAAAGATTAAGAAGACGGATGTTGTTATTCTAGAATTATCGGCTCATCAACTTCAAAACCTACAAAAAAGCCCCCATATTGCAATCTTTTTAAATATTTATCCAGAACATTTAGATTATTATGTAAATTTTAAAGAATATTTTTTAGCTAAAGCGAATATTGCAATTCATCAAAAAAAATCTGATTATTTTATCTTTAATCCCGAAATAAAAGAGATAAAAAACTTAGAAAAAAAATTAATATCAAAAACAATACCAATAAATCCTGATAAATTTAAGGATATTATTGAGGAATCAAATCTAAAAAATATCACACATAGTTTTAATATTGCTGCAGTTTTGGAATTAGCAAAAATATTAGGAATTAAGCAAGAGGTTTTAATGAAAACATTCAAAAAATTTAAAACACCTGATCATCGTTTGGAATATGTTGGTAAGTTTAAGGAAATAAGATTTTATGATGACTCAATTGCAACCATACCAGAAGCAGTTATTTTTGCTTTAGATATTTTGGGTAATGATGTTGAAACTTTGATTGCTGGGGGGCTTAATCGTGGTATCAAGTTTAATAAAATCGCCGAAAGAATAGTAAACAGTAATATTAAAAATCTAATTCTTTTTCCAGACTCAGGACAAGAAATTTTAAAAGAAATAAAAAGAATAAAAAAAGATAATCATATTAATATTTTTGAAACACAAAAAATGAAAGATGCGGTAGTTTTTGCTTTTAAACACACAAGCAAAGGTAAAATATGCCTTTTATCTCCAGCATCTCCTAGTTTTAATTTATTTAAAGATTATCAGGAAAGGGGAGATATTTTTAAAGAAGCAATAAAGAACTACAAATAATGTTAATATATGTTAAAATAGTCTATATTTATGGAGAATAAAAAACGTCCCAATATAATACTTCTTGTAATAATATTCTTCTTATTTACGATAGGAGTGCTTGTTTTGTCTACCGCGTCTGCACCATATTCAATATCAAGAAACCTCCCAGCAAATTTTTTGATATCACATCAACTTCTCTATGGAATACTACCAGGCTTGATTCTTGGACTTGTTGCCTATTTTATAAATATCAATTTTATTAAAAAACATAGTTTTCTTCTCTTTGTTTTGGCTTACATAGCAATGTGGATGGTTTTTGTACCCGGATTAAGTCGCACAGAATATGGAGCAACAAGATGGCTAAATTTAGGTCCGCTGGGAGGATTTCAACCTTCCGAAGCATTTAAATTAGCAACTATTATATACGCTTCAGCGCTTATGGCTGCCAAGAAAAATACAAAGGAAAAATTCAAAAGTATTATAGTGTTATTAAGCGCCATAGCTCTTGTACTTCTTTGTCAATCCAATTTAAGTACAATGATTATTATCTGTTCATTTGCAATGACAATATATTTTGTGTCGGGTTCCCCAATAAAATACATTGCAGGAATATGTTCAGCTGCTGCTATAGCTTTTTTTTGCTTTATGATTTTGAGCCCCTACAGGCTAGAAAGATGGCGAACTTTTCTTAATCCAGAATTAGATCCAAAAGATAAAGGATATCATATTAGTCAGGCATTAATTGCGATTGGGTCTGGGGGAGTGGTTGGATCAGGATTAGGATTAGGCGAACAAAAGTTCGGTTTCGTTCCAGAATCAATATCAGATTCCATTTTTACTATTTATGCCGCCGAGACAGGCTTTGTTGGTTCTTTTATTCTAATTTTACTATTTGCATCATTTAGCTATATGGCGTTTAGAATTGCAAAACAAACTACCGATAATTTTAGTAAATACGTTGCAATTGGAATAGGAACATGGATTAGCGTTCAAGCTTTTATTAATATTAGTGCAATGACAGGACTTTTACCTTTGAGTGGAACCCCACTTCCATTTTTAACCTATGGAAGCTCTCATATTATTTTTGAATTTATTGCTTGTGGTTTACTTTTAAATATATCAAAGAATATAAAGGCTTGATTTTTATGAATGCAAAATCCTTCACCCTAATAGAACTTCTTATTGTCATTGCTATCATCGGCATCCTTGCTGGTATTTTAATCGTATCTATGACTAGTGCAACAAATAGTGCGAACGACACCAGACGTAAAGCAGACATTAATCAATTAGTAAAAGCAATCACCATTATCAAAACTACAGATGGAGTATTGCCAACAGAAACAAATGCTAATTGTAAACTAGGTTCAACAAATAGTTCCGAAAACTGTTCTGGTATTCAAGCAAAATTAACTGCTCAAGGAATGACTATCCCTAAAGATCCAGTCTCAGGAAATTACTACATCTACAACAGAGTTTCTGCAGATGATTTTACTCTTTCGGCTAGTATGTCTGATACTTCTACTTATGCATATTCTTCGGCAAATAGCTCATACACTTCATCGTCATTAGTAAATGGGTCTTGTGGTTCAAGTAATAATACAGTTAGTTTAACTGCTCCTGTATCTAACCTCTGTGACACTGGAACTCCTACTACTGCTAGTGCCGATTCTAGTACAGTTCTCTTGATGCATATGGACGGAGAAAACAATGGAACAACACTTACAGATCAATCAGGTAAAACAATCACTAGGACTGGAGATACAAAAACAATTACTGCTACTAAAAAGTTTGGTACAGCTTCTGCTTATTTTGATGGAAGCGGGGATTATTTATCAATACCTGTTTCAACTGATTTTGATTTTGGAACTGGTGACTTTACTATTGATTTTTGGGTATATCAAACAAGTAGTAAGGCACAAAGATATATAACACAATATAATGGTTCTAATTATTGGCAACTATATTATGACTCGGGGGGGCAACATAGGATTATCTTCTAATACTGACTGTGTTCTTTTTGCAAATTCATCAAATTTAGTCTTAAATCAATGGAACCATTTGGCTTTTGTCCGAAACGGAACAAATCTTATTCTTTTTATAAATGGAACTGAGAAGAATAGACAAATTACAAGTTCACCTATGCCTAGTGTCGCAAATTATTTAAGGATAGGAAGTTTTGATTATGGCTCACAATATAACTTTCAAGGTTATATAGACGAATTAAGGATAACCAAAGGTGTTGCTCGTTGGACAACTAACTTTACCGTGCCTAGCATCCAACACTACTGGTGGAATTGGACCTGTAATGGTAGTAATGGTGGTAGTAGTACAACTTGTGGTGCTAATAAATACTAAGCTAATAAATCAAAAATATGAAAGTAGTTTTAACTGGTGGCGGAACGGGGGGGCATATCTTTCCACTTATTGCTGTTGCGAGAGAGTTTAAAAAAAACGAAAATAATCTAGAATTGTTTTACTGTGGACCAAAAGACTCTTTCTCAAGAGAAGCTTTTGAAAGTGAAAATATTGTCACTTATATTTTACCCTCAGGAAAGATAAGAAGATATTTTTCATTAGGTTCAATATTTAAAAATATAATTGACATTTTTTTTAAAATTCCTTTTGGAATAATAAAAGCATGGTTTTTACTAAAAAAAATCAAACCAGATTTCATTTTTAGTAAAGGAGGGTATGGATCTGCGCCCATAATAATTGCAGGAAAACTACTTTCAATTCCCATATATTTGCACGAATCAGACTCAATTGCCGGGACAGCCAATAAAATTACTGGCATGTTCGCTAAAAAAATATTTGTTTCGTTTCCGATAGAAAAAGTAAAAAATATTCCTCATCAAAAAATGACTTTCACCGGTAATCCTATTCGCGAGTCATTAACACAAGGTAATATCAAGGACGCAAGAGAAAAATTCGGCTTATTAAACGTAAAACCAATTCTTCTCGTACTGGGTGGATCTCAAGGAAGCACAAGAATAAATTCTATAATTATTGAAAATCTGGATTATTTACTTGAAAATTTTGAAATAATACATCAAACTGGAAAAGTAGATTACAAACGAATACTCAAATTTCAAAGAGGTGGTTATCATATCTACGATTTTTTGAATGAAAAAAATATGGCAGATGCATTAAAGTGCTGTTCACTTGTGATTAGCCGTTCTGGCTCGGGTAGTATTTTTGAAATTTCAGCCAATGAGAAACCTTCAATACTTATTCCACTACCAGAATCAGCCCAAAATCATCAGGTATACAATGCCAAAATATACGAGCAAGAAGGTGCATGTATTGTAATTGAAGAAAATAAATTAACAAATCAGCTATTAGTGTCTTCAATCAGAAAAATCATTAATTCGGATAGTTATATAACAGCTGCTAAGGCATTTAGTAGGTATAACTCATCCCAATTAATAGTTAAAGAAATATTAGAACTACACAATAATTCCAAAAATGACGACTAACGAACCCGAAAAAATTATTACCAGATTTGCTCCGTCTCCCACTGGACCAGCACATATTGGAAGTATTAGAACAGCCCTTTTTAACTATTTATTTAGCCACAAATTAAGGGGTATTTTTATGTTAAGAATAGAAGATACCGACAAAGAACGATCAAAGTCCGAATGGGAACATATGCTTTTAAAAAGCTTAGAATGGCTGGGAATTTCATGGGACGAAGGTCCAATTATCGTAGAAGGACAAGAATCAATTTTTGATAGTGATAATTATAGCATAAGATACAAAGGAAATAGGGGTCCATACAGACAAAGTGAACGAACCCAAATATACAAGAAGTATCTCCAAAAAATGATTGATGAAGGTCATGCTTATTATTGTTTTTGTACAAAAGAGGAAGTAGAAGCTCAAAAAAGCTATTTAATGTCTATAGGGGAATCTCCTGTATATAAAGGTAATTGTCGCAACTTAACAAAAGAGGAAATTTCCGAAAAAATAAGTCAGGGAAAAAGAAGCGTTATTAGGTTTAGAACTTCCGAAAACCAAAACATAGCATTTGACGATATGATTAAGGGTAAAATAAGTATAAACACCGAAACTTTCGGAGATTTTGTGATTGCAAAAGATTTAGAAACGCCACTTTTTAATTTTACTTGTGCTATTGATGACCACGAAATGAACATTACTCACGTTATAAGAGGGGAAGATCATGTCTCAAATACTCCCAAGCAAATTGCCATTCTCAATGCTCTTGGAGTAAAACATCCAATCTATGCTCACATGCCTTTAATTTTGGGGCAAGGTAAAAAAAAGCTCAGCAAAAGAGATGCCGAAACTTCACTAGAAGAATATGTAAAAGATGGTTATTTGCCAGAAGCAATAATTAATTTCGTTGCATTTTTAGGATGGAATCCAGGTACCGAAAAGGAAATTTACTCTATGGAAGAGCTTATCACCGATTTTTCTATAGAAAAAATCCAGAAATCAGGAGCAGTTTTTAACCCAGAAAAATTAGATTGGCTCAATGGTTTATATATACGCAAAAAACCAGTCACCGAGCTAACAAATTTATGTATCCCATTTTTAATAAACGCTGGATTAATTAAGAAACATACCGAGTTATCTTTTTTAACAACAGATACAGAACAAATCGTGACAATGAATAAAATTGAAAAAGCAATACTCTTGTACCAAGAAAGATTAAAAAAGCTTTCCGAAATACCCGAGCTTATTGATTTTATCCTTAAAGATGAAATAAATTATGAAAAAGATCTTTTAAAATGGAAAAATATGACAGATAACGAAATTGTTCTTTCGTTAGAAAATTCAATTAAAATAATAAAGGATATTGAAGATTTTGAAAAAAATGTAATAGAAAAAGTAATTTTTGAGGAAGCCGAAAAAATGCCTAATAGGGGAAATTTATTATGGCCTTTTAGAGTTGCCTTAACTGGTAAGCAATCATCAGCTGGTCCAGCTGAAATCGCAGATTTATTAGGAAAAGAAAAATGTTTAGATAGATTAGAATTAGCAATTAAAAAAATTAAGTATGCTTAAAAGAATATTTTTAGTATCAATTATTTGTTTGTTTATGATGTCAGGATTTGCTTTTGCAGAGGAAACAAAAAACCAAAATCAGCAAGAGGAGGAGTCTCTTCGCCAAAAAATAATCAATCTTTGGCACAAAGATGCTGCACCTTTTTTGCAAGGAGTTGCATGTTCCTTCAAGACTGATGTATGGGATAAGACTGCAAATTGGATAGAAAAAAGTAAGAATCAGAATCAAGTGTCTGATAATAATAACAAGAATGACACTAATCCAGAAGATAAAGACAAAAAATGTACTTTCTTTGAAACTATACACAAAGCTTTTACAGGAAAAGATAATACTGCAAAATAGTTAAAATTTAATTTAGAATATGATTTCTGAAAAAGAAATAAAAGATATTGCAAAATTAGCTTATCTAAAAATAGAAGATAATGAAGTTGAAAAATTAAGAAATGATTTTTCTTCAATTTTGGACTACGTGAACAAACTTAACGAAATTGATACTTCAAAAATAAGTGAAACCTCAAATCTTTCAAAAACAGAAAATGTTGATAGAGAAGATATACCAAAAAGATTTGATAAAAAGCTTTTGATTGATTCTATGCCAAAACAAAAAAATGGATATTTAGAAGTAAAAAAAGTGCTTTACAATGACTAATCTAACTAATTTCACCATCAAGCAAGCACAAAATGGCTTGCAGAATAAGGATTTTTCCGCAACCGAATTAACTCGCTCATATTTAGAAAATATCAAAAAAAAAGATAAGGATATTAACGCCTATATTTCTATATCCGAAGACTTAGCTCTATCTCAGGCAGAAGAAATAGATAAAAAGATAGCGCAAAAAGAAAGCCTATCGCCACTAGCAGGTATTCCTTGTGCAATCAAGGATAACATAATGGTAAAAGGAGAAAGATGCACATCCGCCTCAAAAATTCTAGAAAATTACAGAGCTATTTATGATGCAACAGTTATAGAAAAGCTTAAAACCTCAGGAGCGGTATTTCTCGGAAAAACAAATCTTGATGAATTTGCAATGGGTGGATCTTGTGAAAGATCGGCTTTTTTCCCAACAAAAAATCCTCACGATCTTGAAAGAGTTCCAGGCGGTTCATCTGGGGGTTCAGCCGCAGCTGTTGCCAGTGATATGGCTATTTATGCGCTGGGATCAGATACAGGTGGATCTATCCGCCAGCCAGCTTCATTTTGTGGGATTATCGGTATGAAGCCAACATATGGAACAGTTTCAAGGTATGGACTTATGGCTTATGCCTCATCTTTGGATCAAATCGGACCAATGGGAAAAACAATTGACGATTGTGAAATAATATTTAACACAATTAGGGGGCTAGACAAGATGGATTCAACGAGTACAGATTTTGAGGTAAAAGAAGTAAAAAAGGAAAAACTTAGAATTGGTGTTCCAAAAGAATACTTTGGCGAAGGCTTAGATAAAGAAATAGAAGAGTCTATTAAAAAAGCTATTGAATTCTATGAAAAAAATGGGGCAGAGGTAATAGATATTAACCTTCCTCACACCGAATATGCCGTTTCTTGTTATTATATAATAGCTCCTGCTGAAGCGAGTGCTAATTTGGCTCGTTTTGATGGATTAAAATATGGTACCGATTCAAAGCTAGAGAACCCTCAATCAATAAACGATCTTTATCTAGAAAATAGAACAAAAGGATTTGGAGCAGAAGTTAGAAAAAGAATAATGCTTGGAACATATACTCTCTCATCAGGATATTATGACGCATACTACAAAAAAGCACTTCAAGTAAGAACACTAATAAGGCAAGATTTTGAAAAAGCTTTTGAAAAAGTTGACGTTATTGTAGGACCGACATCTCCGTGTCTTCCATTTAAAATAGGAGAAAAAGCAGATGACCCTCTAGCAATGTATCTAGCAGATATTTACACAGTCTCTCTTAATCTAGCTGGACTTCCAGGCATGTCGGTACCCTGTGGTAAATCAAAAAGCGGTCTTCCAATCGGATTACAAATTATTGCCCCTTCATTCTGCGAAAAGAGATTATTTGATACTGGTAGAATTATTGAACAAAAAATAATCTAAAAGCTAATCGTTTTATTTTTTATCACCCGCTCTTTGTCTGTCATTCCCGCAGTCCTGTCTGTCATTCCCACATTTCATATTTGTCATTCCCGCAGTCCTGTCTGTCATTCCCCTGAAGAGGGGAATCTCATAAGATGTCCTAAAGTTTTCTAAAGGAAAGCCACCAAGTACTAATTACTGATTACTAATTACTAATCCCTTTTCTATTTGTCATTCCCGATTGTCCGTCAAAGACGGACCTAGTCGGGAATCTCATAAGATGTATTAAGCTTTCGTATGAAAGCTACAAAGCCCTAATTATTTATCTCGCCGTAGCCTTGGCGAAGGCGGACGAATTACTAATCCCTAAGATTGTACTAATTATTATTTCAGTGTACATTATATATAAAGACCTATGTCCATTGAAGAGCTAAATTTATTTCTTACATCAAGCGAACTAAATAATTTTTTGCTTCCATTTAAAATTTTGGCTGTTTTCTTTGCGGCTGCTTTTTTATATGGTGCAAACAAATATTATAAGATGGAGCAATTTGGGATTAGCGAGTGGATTAGAAAATTTAACCATTTCTTTCATATGTCTAGTCCAGCTGAGGCAAAAACATTTCCCGAACGTTTTCAAGAAATCGTTAATTTAATAAACAAGAAAAATCAGATAGACACTAAGGCAGCACTTCTAAAAACAGAATATTTAGTTTGGGATATTTTAAAAAAAATCAAAATATCAGAGGAAACACTTGAAGATGTGACCGAAGAACAATTACCAAATGCTAAAGCCCTAAAAAGCTTGATTGATACTGCTGATAAAGTAAGGCAAGACCCAGCTTATTCTGTGAATATAGAAAAAACTAGAGAATCATTTATTTTAATGAGAGATACCTTAATAAAACTTAAAATAATTTAAATGGAAGATGGCAAAAAAGGAAAATTGATAATACTTGATGGAATAGATGGTTGTGGGGGAGAAACCCAAACTAGAATACTTAAGGAAAGATTAGAAAAAGAAGGAGAAAAGGTTAAATTATTTTCTTTTCCTAATTACGACAGACCAATAGGAAAATTGCTGGATAATTATCTTAATAGTAGCTACGAATTAGAGGGAGAAGTATTGGCACTTATTTATTATGCCGATTTTGTAGATGCAAGAAAAAAAATTCAAAAAGCTTTAGAAGAAGGATTCGTAATTATTTGCGATAGATATCTTACCTCTACAATTACTTATCAAGATATTCAGGGAGTGGATGTTAATAATATCATATCCTTAACCGAAAAATTTGCCATCCCAAAGCCCGATATAGCAATCTATCTAAGTATTAGTCCCGAAACCTCTGCTAAAAGAAAATTCGCCGAAAAAGGAAACCTTGATAGACACGAAAAGGATTTGATATTTTTAGATAAGGTGATAAAAAAATATATTAAAAACGCAGAAAACAATGTATATTGCAAGCAACAAATAATAGATGCAGAAAAGCCGATTGATGAAGTTGCTCAAAATATTTATTCTGCAATCATTCCGATAATAAAAGACCACCAATAAGGTGGTTATTTTATTAAAGAATAATCTCCATTTATTATAACAGGCTTCATTGCTTCTATTTCCGTATTGTAATAGGGGATTTCCGGTATTGGATTCATGAGAAATATTTTTTGATTCAATACATGAGCAAATCCCATTTCCATTAAAGTATTTCCTCCTATGTAATTCTTTATGCCATTCTTATCAACATTCATAACAAGTACGGCATCGCTACCTTGCATTAGATTCCAAAATTCCCTTATAGCATCAAGATTATTTTTCTGATGAATCTTTATAGCTTCTTTTTCCTCATCGGTCTTTCCGATAAAAGGCATAGCTAACGTGGTTACGAACGCATCGTGTCCTTGAGATATAAGTATATCCCTTGCTTCAATCATTTTCTCAGTATGTTGCATACTCCCAATTACTCCTATTTTCATATATCCAAATTTATATTATTAATTTGACTTAATGATATCATATTTCTATCAAATGTCATTTTTTTAAAAAGCAAAAGTATTTTTTACTACATAAGATGTTTTTTCAAGAAAGCCCTACCAGATCCGGTTTTTAAATATTTTTCGAAAGAAAATGCACTATATTGATCACGGAAAAACACACACGAAACCAATTCTACTGGTAATCTCAAGGATGTAAATCTGATTTGCCCTTTTTGATGCCGCAACATCCGATCCTTTACATTTTTTGTGCAACCAATATATATCCTATTATCTGAACACCTTAAAATATAAACACAATAAAACATAAAAGTAGCATTATTATGCTACTTTTATGCAGTCTACTTGTAATCTATAAACTCTGCCCGCTTACGCTCTAACAATTCACGCTTTTTGTCAATATCAATAAACGTTTTTACAGATAAGCGGATTCATCCGCCGAAGCCGAAGCTTCAGCGAGGCGAAGGTCTCCTCCGCAAACCTATTAGCGGACTTATTCACTAAAAATCATTAGCAAAATCTCTGCCCGCTTACGCTCTAACAATTTCACGCTTTTTATCAATAAACGTTTTTACAGATAAGCGGATTCATCCGCCGAAGCCGAAGCTTCAGCGAGGCGAAGGCGGACCCGACCGGACTCGAACCGGCAATCTCCTCCGTGACAGGGAGGCGCGATAACCAATTTCGCTACGGATCCAACAATATTAAATATGTAGCATATTTAAATAATTTCATCAACCATTTTTCGTCTTCGTTTTGCTACCCAATCAATCGTTAAAGGTGATTATACAAATCCATCTAATAAATCAATCGGTGTGCCTAAGGTGGGAGTCGAACCCACGACAACTCGCTTATGAAACGAGTGCTCTAACCACTGAGCTACTCAGGCCTATTTGAAGCGAGAAGCTCCAATAAATAAATGTTGCGGTTCCTAGAATTGCACTAGGGTCTCCAGCTTATGAGACTGGCGAGGTACTACTCCTCTAAACCGCTGTAATATAAATAACATTCACATTTTAACAGAAAATGAAATAAAATCAAGTTTTTCCAAAAAAATACTTCATAACAATGAAGTAAAAATTAAACGCTCCGAAATAGATAGCATTTCTCTGCACTTTTCAATACTTCCAGAATAATATTCTACCGATAATATTTCAAATCTTTTGTTGTAGATTATGATAATAGTGTTTTCATTATCAAAAATACATAAGAGATTCCTATGAAGATTATCGGATGTTTTTAAAAAAAACGAAAAACCTTCAATTTTTCCATCAATATTATTCTTCATGTCAGCAATATATTTTAGCAATTGCTCAAAACATGGAAGTCTCTCTAATTCATCTTGTAGAGAAATAAGAGATGAATCCTTAAAGCGTTCGCAAATACTCAAAGAACGAAATCTTTTACTCATCAAATCACCAAAAAAAACATATCATAAATATATGTCTATTTCAACTTTTTATTTATGTTATATATCGTTGTCTTCTAAAAACTTAATAGCTTCATCAACCATTTTTTTATTGCTATCAAAAGAAATTTTTTCAAGAACTTCTTCATAAGTAAACCATCCATATTCTGATATTTCTTCCTTTTGCAGTTTGATTGTACCAATATGTCTCACAATTCCCAAAAAAAACACCACTTCTTTAAAAATTTTACCTTCTTTTCTATAAAAATAATAGTTTTGAGTATGTTTAAACCCTTTTAATATTTCACATTCTTTTATACCTACTTCTTCAGTAAATTCGCGCAAAGCTGTTTCTTCTTCGGTTTCACCGTTTTCAACGTGACCCTTTGGAAACCCCCAATGACCAATTAGATGTTTTATTAACAAAAAATAAACTTCTCCACTTTTTCTATGGATAGGTATTATACCGCAAGACTTTTCTTTCATAATATATTAATCTCAATTATAATTAGCGATATTATAACCCAAAAAGACAATTTCATCTAGTATGATAAAATGCCTTCTAGTTTGCCGAAGACAAACCACAAAGTACTAATTATTTATCTCGCAGAAGCCCGAAGGACGTAGGTCACCTTCCCAACCATTCAGCGGATTTATCCGCCAAAGGTTCGCTTCGGCGAACCGAAGGCGGACTAGTTACGAGCTACTAACCCCTTAAATGTTTGTCATTGCGAAGCGCAGCTGAAGCAATCTAATAAGATGTCTTTGAGTTTACGAAGTAAACTTCCAAGCCCTAATTGCTAATTACTAGTTACTAATTACGAAATTGACAATTTGACCTTTAACCCCCAATAAGATAGAATAAACGAAGAAAAATATGCAATTTCAAGACACAAAATTAAGAATAACCGAAGAACTTAAGAATATTGCCGACCTAAAGCAATTAAAAAATTTTTCCAATAAGTATCTTGGAAAAAAGGGCGAAATAAGAGCTCTTTTTTCGGGTTTAAAGGATCTTAGTTTAGACGAAAAAAAATTACTTGGAAACGAAATAAATACTTTCACCGAAAAAATAGAAGAATTAGTTTCTGAGATGGAATTAACCTTCAAATCTATTGATCGTTCAAAGAAAAAAATAAGTGACCCCATTGATATAGAGTTGCCCAGTATCGCCCCAGAAGTAGGACATATTCATCCCTTAACCTCTGTTAAAAAAGAAATGGAAGCAATTTTTGAATTAATGGGTTTTTCGGTCGTAGAAGGGCTAGAACTTGAAGACGAGTGGCATAATTTTGACTCATTAAATATTCCCGAGGGGCATCCTGCAAGAGATGCATTATCTCTTGGAAAAACTTTTTATCTTAAGAGTGGTGGGGTTATGCGAAGCCAGACTTCTTCTGCCCAGACCCGATATATGAAAAAAATTAAACCTCCTATAAAAATAATTATACCGGGAAAGGTTTATAGATACGAAAATACCGACGCTTCGCACGAAATAAATTTTTTCCAATTGGAGGGTATCTATATTGATGAAAAAGTTTCAGTTGCAAATCTAAAGGCAGTTTTAGGAAAGTTTTTGGAAGAATTTTTCAAAAGAAAGGTGGAAATTAGATTAAGACCAAGCTATTTTCCTTTTACCGAACCGAGTTTTGAAGTAGATATGCTTTGTACTGTTTGTAACGGAAAAGGATGTTCAACCTGTAAACGAACTGGTTGGGTAGAAATACTTGGCTGTGGAATGATACATCCCAATGTAATTAAAAATGGAGGATTAGATCCCGAACAATGGAAAGGATTTGCATTTGGACTTTCAATAGATCGTCCTGCAATGATGAAATACAAAATAAATGATATCCGTTTGTTTCATAGCGGAAATCTTAAATTCCTAAAACAATTCTAAAATGCTAGTTTCATACTCATGGTTGAATTCATTTTTTAAAAAGCCTCTACCAAAGCCAGAAAAACTGGCTGAAGTTTTGACACTTCATTCGTTTGAAAACGAAAATATTACCGTAATTAAAAATGATTGGCTACTCAATTTAGACGTATTACCAGATAGAGCTGGAGACTGCTTATCGCATTTAGGTATTGCACGAGAAATATCGGCAATATTAAGGCAAAATTTAGTATATCCACAAGTAAAATTTAAAGAAAACCCAAACCTTAAAACAAAGGATCTTATTACTATTGAAGTCAAAGACAAAGATTGTAAAAGGTATATAAGTCGCATCGTAAATCATGTAAAAATTGGACCATCTCCTAAATGGCTACAAGAAAAACTTATCGCCTGCGGGTTAAACAGCATAAACAATATTGTTGATGCTACAAACTATGTAATGTTGGAGACAGGGCAACCATTACATGTTTTTGATTATGATAAGATTGCCGACAAAAAGATTATAATCAAAAAAGCAAAAGCAGGCGAAAAGGTACTTTTGTTAAAAGGTGAAGAAATAACTCTTGATAAGACAATGCTTACTATTTCGGATAACGAAGGAACTATCGCCATCGCTGGTATAAAAGGAGGCAAAAAAGCTGAGATAGATGAGAGAACTCAAAATATAGTTTTAGAATCAGCAAATTTCACACCAAAATTAATTAGTCAAACGGCTAGAAAATTAAACATCAGAACCGATGCTTCAATACGTTTTGAGCATCACCTAGACCCAAATCTAGCAGAATTTGCTATGGACCGATTGTGTACGATTATAAGCCAAGTTGCAGGTGGAGATATTACTTCGGGTAAAATTGATATTTATGACGAAAAAGTAAAACCAATTAAGGTCAAGCTAGAAATTGATTTGCTTGAAAAAGTATTAGGAATTTCAATTCCTCAAAAAGAAATCCAAATAATTCTAAACTATCTTGGATTTTCATCTATCCAAATAAACAAAAAACTAATTACGGTTGACGTTCCAACATGGAGGCAAGACGTAGTTCTAAAAGAAAACCTGATAGAAGAAATAGGAAGAGTTTATGGATATGAAAAAATAGCTCCCGCAATGCCATGCGTCCCGATAACAACTGCCAAAAAAAACGAGGATCTATTCTGGCAAAACAAACTAAAAGAAACCCTAAAAGATATTGGTTGGACAGAAATCTATAGTTATTCATTTATCGGCGATGAAGAAGTTGGTTTTTTCAATCTAGAAGTTGAAGAAATCAAGAATCCTATTAGTGTGTTTCTAAAATATCTGAGACCAACACTAATGCCACAAATCTTAAAAATTGCTAAAGAAAATCTCAAATCGTTTAAAACAATCAAATTCTATGAATTAGGAAAGGTATTTATTAAGGAAAATAAAAAAGTAATAGAAAAAAGAAGGCTTTCGGGTATAATACATGACCCAAGATTAAAAAAGGAAGAACTTTTTCTACGTCTCAAGGGAGATATAGCATACTTACTTAATGAGCTGGGTATTAAAAATATTGAATATAAAAGAATAAGCAAAGAAAGTAATTGGAATAACATGAATTCTTTTGTCGTATTGAGTAATGGTAAGGAGTTAGGTATTTTTGGTCAAATTTTTGAGGATACTACCGAAATCATACAAATACCCGAAGAAACAATGGTTTTTGATTTTGATTTTGATGCCCTTCAAAGCGAATGTAGTGAAGAAAAAATATATAAAAAAATATCATCTCATCCGTCAGCTTATAGAGATATATCGGGTCTAGTAGAAAATGAAACTAATGACCAAGAAATCATCAAAGAAATAGAAAAAATTCCGATAGGGAATGAAATAAATATATCGGCAAGCCTTGTAGATATATATAGAAAAAACTTGCCGAACAATAAAAAAAGTATTACCCTTAACATAACTCTTGAGCATAATGAGAGAACATTAAACACCGACGAAATTGAAGAAATTATTAAAAGTATAATCAATTGCCTTTCCGATAAATTCGGCTGGGAAGAAAGAAAATAAAATAAAGAAAGTATGGCAAAAGAACAACAATCTTATAGCGCAAAAGATATTTACGTTTTAGAGGGTCTTGATCCTGTTAGAAAAAGACCAGGTATGTATATCGGTTCAACAGGAACACAAGGATTGCATCATTTAGTTTATGAAGTCGTAGATAATTCTCTTGATGAAGCACTAGGTGGTCACTGTAATAAAATTGAAATTTATTTATTGCCTGGAGAAAAAGTAAGAGTGATAGATAATGGAAGAGGTATACCTGTAGATATTCATGAAAAAACCAAAAAATCTGCACTAGAAACAATTATGACAACCCTCCATGCAGGAGGAAAATTTGGAAGTGGAGCTTATAAAATATCAGGAGGTCTTCATGGTGTTGGTGTTTCTGTTGTTTGCGCCTTGTCAATAAATATGACAGCTGAGGTTTGCCGAGATGGCGAAAAATATATGCAGGCATATAAACAAGGAAAGCCGCAAGCTCAAGTTAAAAAAATAGGTGACTGCAAACAACGAGGAACAACAATTACTTTTGAACCCGATAATACTATTTTTAGCGAAACAGTCTTTGACAGAAAAAAAATACTTAGCCACTTAAGACAGCAAGCATATCTTACTAAAGGGGTAAAGATTGATTTTTATGACGAGAGAAAGCCAGACGACGTCTTTGAGTACCATTTTTATTTTGAAGGAGGAGTAAATTCTTACTTAAGATATATGGCTAGGCATTCTGAAAAAGTACACAGCAATCCTTTTTATTGTTCTGGAGAAAAGGACAGTATGGTTGTTGAGGCAGCGTTTCTTTATACCGATGATTACGAAGTAATGGAAGAAAGCTTTACCAATAATATCTATACAAGCGAGGGTGGTACCCATTTAACTGGTTTTAGATCAGCCCTAACTCGTTTAATTAATGATTATGCTAGAAAAGGAGGATTTCTTAAGGAGTCAGAGCCAAATTTAAGTGGAGACGATATCAGAGAAGGATTGACTGCCATTGTTTCGGTAAAAGTTGTTGAACCACAATTTGAAGGGCAAACAAAAACAAAATTGGGAAATCCAGAAGCCAGACCAATCACCGAAGCTATTGTTTCTGATGCACTAAATACCTATCTAGAAAAATTTCCACAAGATACCAAAGCTATTATAGAAAAAGCAGTTTTGTCTTACAAAGCTAGGAAAGCCGCCAAAGCAGCTAAAGAAACTATTCTTAGAAAAGGTATTCTTGATGGATTATCTCTTCCTGGAAAATTATCAGATTGCTCAAGTAAAAAACCAGAAGAATCAGAAATCTATATAGTAGAGGGAGAATCTGCAGGAGGCTCAAGTAGACAAGCTAGAGACAGAAGATTCCAAGCAATTTTGCCTATTAAGGGTAAGATTCTTAACGTTGAGAAAGTACGTTTAGATAGAATGCTTGCCTCTGAAGAGGTTAAGGCACTAGTTATCGCACTAGGTACGGCTATTTCCGACGATTTCAACCTTGAAAAACTAAGATATCACAGAATTGTTATTATGTGTGATGCTGATAGTGATGGAAACCATATCAGAACGCTTTTACTAACACTATTTTTCCGATATTTTAAACCAATTATTGATAATGGTTATTTATATATTGCTCAGCCACCGTTGTATAGGATACAGAAAGGAAAAGAGCTTAAATATGCTTATTCCGAAGACGAAAAAGAAAAAATCACCTCATCGGCAGAATATAAGGATAAGCCGGGAATAAGTATTTCTAGATATAAAGGTTTGGGAGAAATGAACCCAGAACAATTATGGGAAACAACAATGGATCCTAAAAATAGAGTGCTTCTTAGGGTGACAATTGATGATGCTGTCACTGCAGATAGCGTATTTGATATGCTAATGGGAAAGGAAGTCGTCCCAAGAAAAAAATTCATTCAATCTTCAGCCAAAAACGTTAAAAACCTTGATATTTAAACCCTTTTAAACCCCTTATTTACTCAGTTTTTTTGTTGACAATTAAGGGTTATTTTGGTAATCTACTTGTATATGAATATGCAAAATAAAATCAAAGAATTTTTTGGAGATGTTTTTGCTGAAATGAAAAGGATAACTTGGCCTAGCAGAAAAGATAATATTAATTACACGGTCACAGTCATTATCTTTGTTTTAATTTCTGCAATTTTTCTTGGTATAACGGACAAACTAATTCAAGAAATATTAAAACTTGTTAAGTAATAATCATGTCAAAACAACAAACTTCAAACGAAAGAAGATGGTATGTTCTTCATACTTACTCTGGATACGAAGATGCAGTAGCAAAAAACCTTGCCCAGAGAGTAGAGTCTTTGGGAATGGAGGACAAAATCTTCAATGTTGTCGTTCCAAAAGAGAAAAAAATTAAAATTAGGAATGGTAAGAAAAGAGTAATTGAAGAAAAAATATATCCAGGTTATGTTTTAGTTGAAATGGTTGTGACTGATGATTCGTGGTATGTAGTCAGAAATACCCCAAATGTTACTGGTTTTGTTGGTTCGGGAACAATCCCTTTGCCAGTATCTTTAAACGAAATGGAATCTCTAAAAAAGAGAATGGGCGAAGAAGAACCAAAATACAAAGTAGACTTTGATATCGGAGAAACTATCAAAATTATTGACGGTCCATTTAAGGATTACGACGGTAAAGTATCCGAAGTTGATAAAGAAAAAGGTAAGGTTAAAGTTATGATTAATATGTTCGGCAGAGATACTCCGCTAGAGCTAGATTCATTACAGATTTCCAAATTATAAAGAAAAGATAATAGAAAATTATGGCAAAAGAAATAAAAGCTATCATAAAGCTACACATCCAAGCAGGAAAAGCTAATCCAGCACCTCCAGTAGGTCCAGCGCTAGCATCACACCAAGTTAATATTGCCGACTTTTGTGCAAAATTTAACGATGCAACTAGGGAATTAGGTGATTTTAAAATACCAGTAGATATTACTGTTTATAAAGACAAAACCTATACCTTCATTTTAAAGCAGCCACCTGCAGCTCAATTAATCAAAAAAGCAATTGACCTCAAAAGTGGCTCTCCAACTCCAAATAAAAAGAAAGTTGGTAAGATTACCAAAGCTCAATTGGAAGAAGTTGCAAAAAGAAAGATGCAGGATATGAACACAAAAGACATTAATCAGGCAATGAAAATCTTGGAAGGTACTGCTAGATCACTAGGAATAGAAGTAGTTGAATAATAAATCTAAAGTCTAAATACGTGATATTATCAGATAGAGAAATTAAAAAGTTTTTAGACGAAGGGAACATTTCTATAAGCCCGAAGCCGAACATAGAAGAACAACTAGGTTCGGCTTCTTTAGATTTAAGACTTAGTGATGAATTTATGGTTTTTGATCACACAAAAAAACCATATATTGACACAAGAGACCCCGAAACCTTTAAAAATATGACTAGACTAGTTAAGGTTTCAGAAAAAGAACCTTTCGTCTTTCACCCAGGTGAATTTGTCTTAGGAGCAACATTAGAAGAAGTAGAACTTCCAGCGGAGATAGCTGCCAGAATTGATGGTCGTTCTAGTTTGGGAAGATTAGGAATCGTAATCCACTCAACCGCTGGACACATTGACCCGGGGTTTAAGGGAAAAATCGTACTTGAAATGGAAAATATTGGAATGATTCCAGTATTACTCTATCCAGGAATGAGAGTTTGTCAGCTAGTCTTTGAAGTCCTTTCTTCGCCAACAACAAAACCATACTATTTAAAAAAGAACGCCAAATACGTCAACGTAAAACATCCCGAAGAAAGTAAACTAGAAAAAGAACTATAAAAATATCCGCTCAAAAGCGGATTTTTTGTGTTTTCTTTTTTTACTCTGATTTGATATAATATAATACAATCATTAAATAAATAATAACAAACAAAAATGTCAGCAAAAACAATTAATCAATACATAGATCACACAAATATAAATCCAAAAGCAACAAAAGAAGAAATCATCAAAACTTGCGATGAAGCCAAAAAATATCAACTTCGTGGGGTTTGCATAAGACCAAAATGGGTAAAATTAGTTGCCACCGAACTAAAAGGAACTGGTATTAAAACAGTTGTATTGATTGACGACCCAATAGGAGATAGCCCTCATGAAAAAAGAATTGAAACTTGTAAAAAAGCAATAAAGGATGGAGCTAATGACTTGGATGTAGTAGTTAATATTCCAGATATCAAACACGAAAGATGGACCGCGATTGAAAAAGATTTGAAAAAGATTTGTTCTCTGGGAGATTCAAAAATAATTATTGGAAGTGGATTTTTAACTGATGAAGAAATAGCTAAGGTGTCTCAGATAGTCAAAAAAGCAGGAGCTATTTGCGTGAAAACAGCTACCGAAAAAGATCCTTTGGAAAATAGGGAAATGAAAGAAAAAGCGAACCATTTAAAAATAATGCGAGAAAATGCACCAGGACTCTTGATTAAAGCTTCGGGAAAGGTTAAAACATTAAAAGATATCAAAATGATGATAAAAGCTGGGGCTGATATAATTGGATCTAGTAGTGGAGTTGCAATTATAAAGAAATCAAAAAATTAATACAAAAATAATGATAAAGAAAAAATCCTTCACCTTAATAGAACTTCTTATTGTCATTGCTATCATTGGCATTCTTGCTGGTATCTTAATCGTATCTATGACTAGTGCGACAAATAGTGCGAACGATGCCAGGCGTAAAGCAGATATCAATCAATTAGTTAACGCAATCACTATTATCAAAACTACAGATGGAGTATTACCAACAGAAACAAATGCTAATTGTAAACTAGGTTCAACAAATAGTTCTGAAAACTGTTCTGGTATTCAAGCAAAATTAACTACTCAAGGAATAGCTATTCCCAAAGATCCAGTTTCAGAAAATTACTACATCTACAACAGAGTTTCTGGAGATGACTTTACTATTTCTGCTAGTATGTCTGATGCGAGTACTTATACCTACAATTCTGCAAATTTTAATTACAGTAGCGATAGCCCCATTAAAACTTCATGCAATGCAATACTTAATGCTGGATTATCATCTGGAGACGGATTGTATTACATTGATCCTAATGGAGGAGATAGTTCAGACAAGTTTCAAGTTTATTGTGATATGACAACTAATGGCGGAAGGATGGACACTTGTATGGAAATCTAATTCAAATCCTAATGTCACCACTGGAGAAACAAATATTTCAGCACTAACCACTGCAACCGTAGATACTTTTGCCAAGTTTAGTGATGCAACAATAAACCAGATCAAATCAACTACTGACACCAACCAAATTGGATACAAAATAGAACAAAGTATTTGTACAAATCCTCTTGTCGGATATATTTCTGCGGCTTGCGTTTTTAATTTTCAATCAGGATCATCAGCAACTATTCCTGCTGCCGAATGCCGAAAAGGAAAAAAAGCTTATACAGATACTATATGGATATACGATACATATGGAGGATCTCCTACTTGGTGTTCAACAGGATGGACCAGCTCTATAATGTGCTTAAGTACTGGATCTCAAGATATAACATTACACTATATGTCAACATATCCAAATAATTGTGCTCATAGTTATAAAGGAACTAGAGTTTGGGTAAAATAATAGTATTACGCAGTAAGTTTTTCCTAGGAGTAATAATAAAGTATAGACACAAAAAAACAAAACATTATGTACAAAGCAACAATAGGACTAGAAATACACTTTGAATCAAAGACAAACTCAAAAATGTTTTGCTCTTGTCCAAATGAAGAAAACAATTCACTAGATGAAGCACCAAATATTAACACTTGTCCCGTATGTATGGGGCACCCAGGAACACTACCAGTAATTAATAGGGAAGCAATAGATAAAATAATTAAAACTGGATTAGCTCTGAACTGCAAAATTGCCGAACATACAAAATTTGATAGAAAAAATTATTTCTATCCAGACCTTCCGAAAGGATATCAAATTTCACAATTTGATATGCCGATTTGCTATGGCGGTTTTCTTGATATTGCAATGGAAGATGGATCATCAAAAAGAATAAGGATTACTAGGATTCATATGGAGGAAGATACAGCAAAATCCTACCACAATAATAACGGAACTACTCTAATTGATTTTAACAGGTCTAGTGTTCCTCTTATGGAACTTGTCACCGAGCCAGATATTCATACTGGCGAAGAGGCGCGACGTTTTGCTCAAGAATTGCAGCTTATTCTAAAATATCTTGATGTCTCTAATGCCGACATGGAAAAGGGACAAATGAGATGTGAGGTAAATATCTCAATTAATACCGAAGATGACGAAGAACTAGGAACAAAAGTTGAAATAAAAAACCTTAACTCATTCAAAACAGTAGAAAAATCCATTGAATACGAAACAAAAAGACAGTCAGAAGCATTAAGAAACGGCGAAAAAATCATTCAAGAAACTAGGGGATGGGACGATAACAAAGAAGCTACCTTTAGCCAAAGAAACAAAGAAGATGCGCATGAATATAGATATTTCCCAGAACCAGATCTTCCACCACTAACTATTACGCAAGAAAGGATTGAGAAAATAAAATGCTCCTTACCCGAATTACCAAACCAAAAACGTGATAGATTTAGAAAAGAGTACAATCTAGATCAAAAGACAATAGAGTTTTTTGTAAGAGAAAAAGAAGTTGGAGTTTTTTTTGAAAAAGCTGTATCAGAATTACTCGCATGGTACAAAGAGGCAAAAAAAACAGATGATATTGATCCAGGAAAATATTTTGATATGATAAAGCTTTGTGCAAATTATATTGTCACAGATCTTCAGTCAATCTTAAAAAACGATCCCGAATTAAAAGGAATTGAAGAAGTTTTTTCGTTTCTTAATAGTAAAATTACACCCGAAAATTTTGGTGAATTTATATATTTAATCGCCGATGAAAAGATTACCAGTAAGATTGCGAAAATCGTCTTGTTAAAAATGTATGAACAAAATAAAGACCCATCACAAATAATTTCTGATGAAGGACTAATGCCGATTACCGATGATTCCGAGCTAGAAAAAATAATTAGCCAAGTTTTAACAAATAATCCCAAACCAGTCACAGACTATAAAGCAGGAAAACAAAATAGTTTCGCATTTTTAATTGGTCAAACAATGGCTGCCTCAAAAGGAAAAGCAAATCCTCAGAAAGCAGCAGAAATACTAAAAAAACTTTTAGAAGCTTAAGTTAGACAGATTTTTCATTTTTTACTATTTGCTTTTTTCTGATAAAATATATTTTAATGGAAATAAAATCCTTTACCCTAATAGAACTTTTAGTCGTCATCGCTATCATCGGCATCCTTGCTGGTGTTATTATCGTATCTATGACTAGTGCAACAAATAGTGCAAACGATGCCAGGCGTAAGGCAGACATTAACCAATTAGTTAACGCAATCACTATTATCAAAACTCAAGATGGAGTACTTCCAAGCGAAACGAATTCTAATTGTAAGCTGGGCTCAACAAATAGTTCCGAAAACTGTGCTGGTATTCAAGGGAGATTATCAACTCAAGGGATTGCTATTCCCAAAGATCCTGTCTCAGGGAATTACTATACCTACAACAGAGTCTCTGCAGATGACTTTACTATTTTAGCTAGTATGTCCGATTCTTCTACTTATAGCTTTAACTCATCAATTAATCGTTATCTTGTTAATGCCACCAATCCTGTTTGTGGAACAGCAAATAAGACATTTTATGCTACTTCATCTGGATTCGGGACTAACACTTTCTGTTCTGTGGGGACGATAGTCTCTGTTCCATCATTTCCAGCTGTAGGCAGTACTTCCAATTGGGTATGTAGAGAAAACGGAATAGATACTACTTGCAGTGCTAGTAGACAAACAAGTACCTGTATTGATGTGACAGGACTAGACTGCAACGAATACACAGTAGGCACTGATACAGTCAATGTTTATACTCTTACTGGTTCAACTACCACTTCAACTACTTGGACCGTACCGACAGAAGTTAATCAAGTTGAATATTTAGTTGTTGCCGGAGGAGGGTCTGGCGGCTTTGGACTAAATGGTGGATCATCAGGCGGCGGTGGTGCTGGAGGATTATTAACTAATTACGGAGGAACAAAATCTTCCGTAAATGGAAACATAAACATTACCGTAGGAAAAGGTGGTACAGGAGGAACGGGAACAGCTAAAAATGGAAACAATGGAGATAATTCCGTTTTCGGAACTATTGAGGCAATAGGCGGTGGCGGTGGGGGAAAAGGAAATTCTACAAATTCTGGAAATTCTGGAGGAAGTGGCGGCGGTGGTGCCGGAGGAGGACCAGCCTCACCTGCAACTTATCCTGGTGGACAAAAAACAATAGATCAAGGAAACAATGGTGGAAACGGATATGATATTCCAACGTTTTCTGGAGGTGGCGGCGGTGGTGCCGGAGGAGTCGGAGGAAATGGAGCCACATCAGTCGGTGGAGTTTCTGGAAAAGGAGGAAATGGATTAGCTAATTCTATAACAGGCTCTTCTATAATGTATGCTGGAGGTGGCGGAGGAGGGTCTGATTATTATAACAACTACAGATGTTCTGCTGGAGCTGGGGGAAGTGGCGGCGGTGGTGCCGGAGGAGGAAACAATACAAATGGAGTATCTGGGACAGCAAATACTGGAGGTGGTGGAGGAGGAAGCTCACGAGCGGGAGGAACAGGAAGTACAACTCCAACCAGTGCAGGAGCTGGGGGATCAGGAATAGTGGTCATAAGGTTCACAACCCCATAAACTAAAAGTAATACGTTTGTCATTCCCGAGCCCCTTATTTGTCATTCCCTCCTGTCTCGCCGTCTTCGTCCACCATAGCTTTAGCGAAGGTGGAAAATTGGCGTAGGTCGCCTTCGCAAACCTTTAGCGAATTATCCCCAAAGGTTCGCTTCGGCGAACCGAAGGCGTCGGTTCGACGAATTACGAATTACTAATCCCTAAAAAAAAGAGCCTTACGCTCTTTTTTATTTTCCCAAAAAATTCTTTACTAATTTTTCCGCTTCTTTTTTAGTTTCTATCCATTTAATATTAGCATCTCTTTTAAACCAAGTAATTTGCCTTTTTGCAAATTTATTAGTATTCAAAATAATTTTATCTTCTATTTCGTTTAGTTCTTTTTTTGCTATTTTTCTATTATCAAAACCTTTCCATTCTTGATAGCCAATTGTTTCCAAAGGAGGGATATTCCCATATTTTTTTATAATTTTAAATGCTTCGTCCCCTAGTCCAGTTTTTATCATTTTTCTTACTCGTTTTTTGATTCTCGCTAGTAAAAGATCCTTTTTTACACTTATACCTATCACCAAACAGTCAAAAATAGGCTCTGCTAGACGTCTATTTTCCCAGAATGAGCTTTTAGTCAACTTGCAAACCTCAATGGCTCTAATAAGTCTTCTTTTGTTTTTACAATCAATCTTTTCTGCTCCAAGCGGGTCAAGTTTTTTATACTGTTTAATTAGCTCTTCTAAACTTTTTTTTTCTAAAATTTTCCTTATTTTTTCATCAGACTTTATTCCAGGAAAATCAATATTTTTAATAATGGCATCTATATATAATCCCGTTCCTCCAACAAGAAAAGCAACCTTTCGTTTTTTATTTATTTTTTTTATTTCCTTAATAGCTCTTTCTTTATAAGTTGCGACATTATAGACACTCTTAAGAGAAGATACATTAATCATATGGTGCTCAATTCCACCCGAAACATACCCTGTCTTGCTTTCATTAATCGGTTTTGCAGTTCCAATGTTCATTTCCTTATATACCAATCGTGAATCAGCCGAAACTATTTCTCCATCAAATTTATTAGCAAGCCAAATAGCAAGATCTGTCTTTCCAGATGCCGTAGGTCCCAATATTACAATTAGTTTTTGTAATTTATTCTCCATAATATTCAGCTTCTAGCGTTAAAGGTAAGACTCTGTTTACTTTAACGTTAATAATTTTTCCAACCAAGTTTTCTTCTTTTGACAAAATCTTCACAGCTTTGTTTTGTCTGTTTCTTCCCAAATAATAGCCTTTGTATTTTTCAAAAACCAATACAGGAATAATTCTACCCTCAAATATCTCATTATTCTTTTCACCAATAGAACATAATAGTTCGGTTAATCTTTTGTGTCGCTCTTTTTTTTCTTTTTTCAACACATCATCTCTCATATTTTTGTATGAGTGCGATTGTGGACGTGGAGAATACTGAGCAATAAAAGCCATATCAAATTTTGCAGACTTAAATAGCTTGTAGGTATTTTTAAACTGTTCCTCTGTTTCAGTCGGAAAACCAACTATTATATCCGTTGAAATAGCAACATTTTTATCTAATCCTTTTCTATTTTCTTTAAAAGATTTTTTTATTTTTTTAACCAATTCTAAATACTGTTTTGCGGTATATGGTCTATTCATTTTTCGCAAAATTATATCATCGCCCGACTGTGCAGGTAAATTTATGTATGGAGCAAATTTTGTTGACTTTGCTAATACCTCTATTAACTCATCCGAAAAGTCTTTTGGATGAGGACTAGTAAAACGTAGCCAAAAATCACCCGGAATCTGATCAATCATTTTTATTAGTTTAGCAAAATTTACTTCGTTATTAATAGGGGATAGATAACTATTAACATTCTCACCCAACAGCCAAATTTCTTTATACTCATCTTTAACCAATACCTTTACTTCTTTTAGTATGTCTGTGTGTTTGCGTGATCTTAATCGCCCCCTAGTATAGGGAACGGCACAGTAAGTACAGAAATTGTCACACCCATTAGAAATTGGAACAAATCCCTGGAAAGTACTTGAACGTTTTGGAATTATTCTTAAATAATCTCTCTTTCTTTTTATTACATCTTCTCCAGTCAAAATTTCTGGCCACACCTCCATATCATCTTTATTTAACAAAAAATCAAATATCTTAACAAATTTTTTTTTGTCCAGCTCAAGTACGCATCCAGTGAGTATTGTTTTTAATGTCCTTTTCTTTTTCTTTAATTCCCTAAATTTATTGGCTAGTCCCAATATTCTATCTACAGCACTTTGTCTAACCGAACACATATTAACAATTATCAAATCCGCCTCTTCTATTAAAGCCGACTCTTTTAAGCCCATTAACTCAAACAAAGATGCCATCCTTTGTGAATCAGACTCATTCATTTGACATCCAAAAGTAATAATAAAATATTTCTTCATATTTTGTCCTTCCCACACCCTTTTTGTCATTCCCGCTTGTCTCGCCGCAGGCGGACGAAGGTGATTAATTTCTTTTTATTTGTCATTCCCGCGAAGGCGGGAATCTCAAAGAAATTAATGACGCAGCCGCGACAGGCGGCGAGTCCCGCCCTGAGGGGGTTTCACCAGAAACCAACCGAAGGGAATCTATAAAGATGTATTTAAGCTTTCTAGAAGAAAGCTACAAAGTACTAATTACTGATTACTAATTACTAATCCCTAAGGTTTTACTAATTATTAACCCCTTTTCTTTTTCTCCTCTCTGGACACGTTAAAATTTCATACAGGCAATTCATTTTGATATTTCTTTTTCTCCGCCTTTTGGTTCGACTGGAACCAAACAGTTAAATTCTTACCAAAGAATTTATGTCGGAGAAGAAGGATATATCAAAAAAGAATTGCAAACATATCTAAATTTTACACGAATCATATCTTATTTTATTTCGCATTCTTTCTTGTAAAATGCCAAGTCCTCACACTCTTGTCCATCATCACTCACACAAGCATTATAAATAATATCATCTTCACTAGTTCTTTGCTCTATTTTGTATCCCATTCTTATACAATAAGCACTAGCAGGGCTAAGTTTTTGTGAATCAATATCTATTTGTTCTTCATGCAATGTTCCCATGACTTGGCTTATCTCAATGTCCCCATATATTGAAGTGATTAATTCATTTTTAGCCTGTTTTAATGCTTCTCTCGTTTCCTCATAAACATCAAGATTATCTATTTTAGAGTCAAGTTTTTCTATACTCGTTTCTGCTAACTTATTTCTAAAAAACTCTAGTGGCTCAATCTCTTCTCCAAGTGCATTTTCAAATACTTCATCCATCCATTCGCCTTTTACTATTTTATCGGTCAATTCTTTTTGCCTTTTTTCATCTATAGAGATTAACCAATTTGTGTAAAAATCACTTTTTTGTAATTCTGCTATTTTATTATTAAAATAATTTTGTGTAGATTCGTTATCAAAGGGAAGAGTCATTCGTTGTTTTACGATATCCATCTCAGCTATAAATATTTTTTTACGAAAATTTTCTCCCGAGAAATATGCCGATATATTATCCAATTCTTTAATCTTATTATCGTCGCCCTCAATATTATTTACATATTTTTTAATAGCCAAAAAAACAGAATCATCATTTCCAATATAAGAAGCACTCAACATAAAATTTTCAAAACTATTTACGAGGGCATAGTTTTTTCTATCAAGTTTATTTGTATCTAATACTTCCGATAGAACAGCCCTTTCAAAAAAAGCTTCACTTACTATTTTTTGCGAAAGTTTTTCGTTATTTATACCCCTCAAGGACTCTGAAGCCAATCTTAGTTTTTCTACTTCGGACAAATAATTAGCAAGCGAACCCTTAATATCTCTTTTTTCTTGAGAAACTTTTCTTAATTCAGTAATTTTTTCCAGACTAAATTTTAATCTATTTTCCATTCGGGCACTCTCGTCATTTGTTAATATTATGCTATAGTTTCTTGTCCATTCTTTGAAGAAATATAAGGGACGATCTGGTAAAAATAGCGTATCCGAAATAAAGCCAATATTTGCAATTGTGATTAATCCTACTATAAATACAACGAATGTTAATATTACTGTTTTTTTCGGCATTTTAAATTATGCTAGTTTTTCTTGTTCAATTAATTTTTCTATTGTCATTTCTCCTAATTCTTGCTGTCCTCGTTTTCTAACACTAACAGTTCCGTTTGCTTTTTCTTTTTCTCCCACAACCAATATATAAGGTATTTTTTGCATTTCGGCTTCTCTTATTTTCTTTCCGATAGTCTGACTATCCATATCAATATCTAATCGGAAAGATTTTATTTTTTCAGCCACTTCTTTTGCATACTCTATTTGATTTTCACCAACAGGAATAACTCTGATTTGAGTAGGGGACAACCAAAATGGAAAAGCTCCCGCATAGTGCTCAATCAAAAGCCCAATAAACCTTTCAAACGACCCAAACAAAGCACGGTGAAGCATATATGGTTGCTCTTTTTCTCCTTTGTCATTTGTAAATTTCATATCAAACCTTTCTGGCAGATTAAAATCAAACTGCAGAGTAGAACACTGCCATTCTCTACCCAAAACATCTTTTATTTTAAAGTCTAACTTAGGTCCATAGAATGCCGCTTCACCTTCTTCTTCTTTAAAGTTAAGATTTTTTTCAGTGGCAACCTTCCTAAGTACCGATTCTGTAAAATCCCAACCTTCATCATTTCCAGCATACTTCTCCTTGTTATTAGGATCTCTTAATGACAAATAAACATTTACTGAGCTAGGATCAAAACCAAACGATTGATAAATAAATAATATAAAATCAATCACACTTTTTAACTCATCCTCTACTTGATCCTTTCTACAAATAATATGAGCATCATCTTGAGTAAAACCTCTCACTCTTGTTAGTCCAGAAAGTTCGCCTTTTTTTTCAAACCTATAAACAGTTCCGGTTTCTGCCCATCGCATTGGTAAACCTCTATAAGATCTAGGAGAACTGTTATATATCGCAACATGGAATGGACAGTTCATTGGTTTTAGTAAGAATTGCTCCGAGTCCTTTACTTCATCCTTATTCTTTAACTCTTCCAAAGATTGCCCAACTTCTAGTGGAGGATACATACTATCAGAATAAAACCCCCAATGTCCTGACCTCTCCCATAATTTTCTATTTCCAATATGTGGAGTTCTCACAAGATCATAGCCATTCTCTAAGTGCTTTTTATACCAAAAATCTTCAATTACTCTCCATAGAATACCACCCTTTGGATGCCAAAGTACAAGCCCAATACCTACCTCCTCTTCGGTGTGGAACAAGTCCAATTCACGACCAAGTTTTCTATGGTCTCTCTTTTCTGCTTCTTTCATCATCTCAAGATATTTTTCCAATTCTTCTTTGTTGGCAAAGGCGACTCCATAAATTCTGGTTAACATTTTATTTTTCTCACTTCCTTTCCAGTAAGCACCAGACATTCTATTTATTGTAAACCCATCCACATTTATCTCGGAAGTATTATTAATGTGAGGTCCTTTGCATAAATCAACAAATTCTCCAGTTTTATATGCTGTAATTTCACCATCATTTAACTCTTCTATCAATTCTAATTTATAGTTCTCGCTACCAAAAACTTTTTTAGCTTCATCTTTTGGTAAATCAATTTTTTCAAAAGAGATATTTCTTTTTATTATCTCTTTCATTTTCTTTTCAATTTTTGGCAAATCATCCAAAACTATTTGAGAATCGCCAAAATCAAAATCATAATAAAATCCATTTTCAATAGCAGGACCAACTCCTAATTTTACCTCTCCATATAATTCTTTAATAGCTGCAGCTAATATATGCGCAAGCGAATGTCTAATTGTTTCTATATCGTTCATAAAACTTTAATATTAATTTTATTTAATAATCCAATCAACACAAAACTCAGTCCACGTCTGTGTACTCTTACAAATCTGTATATATTGATAGATATATTTTTTCTTCTGTAAAAACATAAATTCTTTTAGTAACTAGTAATTGCCAACCCCTTATCTTGCTTGTCATTCCCGCGCCCCTTATTTGTCATTCCCGCGAAGGCGGGAATCTAATAAGATGTTCTAAAGCTTTCTTTCAAGAAAGCTACAAAGTACTGATTACTAGTTACTAATTACTAATCCCTAACATTTAATAGGCAATTCATTTTGATATTTCTTTTTCTCCGCCTTTACTTCATTAAAAGATTACGTAGTAATCTACCATTTTATCTTCTTCCTACTTGAGATTATTAAAATTTTACTAGAGACAAGCTTAATAATATTCATTTCTCCACCTTTACTCTATTAGAAGATTGCGCAGCAATCAACATCTTTCTCTTTCTCCTACTTGATTGTATTAAAATTTCATACAGGCAATTCATTTTGATATTTCTTTTTCTCCGCCTTTTGGTTCGACTGGAACCAAACAGTTAAATTCTTAGCAAAGAATTTATGTCGGAGAAGAAGGATATATCAAAAAAGAATTGCGATCTACTTAGAATTTTATATACTCTCTTCCGTTAGCACTTCTTCTACTTGATTTGCCACAATCTTCGGCAAATCATCCCTTACATCAGCCTTACCCGTCACCGTCACAATTTTATTTTCAACAAATACTTCAGGATTCTTTTCAAGTAGTGAAGGGAATATTACTACTTCTATCTTATCCGTCAAATCTTCCAATTTCACAAACATCATAGGATCTCCTTTTTTGGTAATAATCTTTTTTACTTCCGATATAATTCCCGTAATCGTCACCGATTCTCCTCTATATATATGCTTTTCATTTATCCCATACACTGATTTTGTTCTTACTCCAAGTAAATCATTAACAACTTTATGAATTGATAGTGAGTTTTTATCAAGAAAATCTTTCATATTTTGAAGTGGATGTCCGCTAATATATAATCCTAGTAGTTCTTTTTCCCATGTCAATCTATCTTTTTCACTTATTTCTCCTCCTTCTTCCAAAACTACTTTTGTATTAAAAGAATTATCTCCTCCAAACATATCAAATAATCCTCTCTGCCCGCTCTCTTTTAATTTCTGGTTGTTTTTCGTCCAATCCAACAATCTCTCTAAATTATGAAATACCTTACTTCTTTCTTCAAGCGAATCAAATGCACCCGCTTTAATCAAACTTTCAATAGATTTTTTATTTAGAATTTTACTATCGGAGCGTTCAAAAAAATCATGTATATCTTTAAAGTGACCTCCTTTTTTTCTTTCAATAATATTCAATTCTACAACACCATCTCCCACGTTTTTAATAGCCGAAAGACCAAATCTTATTTGATTTTTATTAGGCACCACACTAAAGTCTTTATAACTCTCGTTTATGTCAGGTGGCAAAACCTCTATATTCATTTTTTTACATTCATCAATAAGGGTTGCCACTCTTTCAATATCACCACCATCAGCAGTAAGTAGGGCAGCCATATACTCAACGGGATAATTAGCTTTCAAGTATGCAGTTTCGTACGCAATTAAGGCATAACAAGCTGCATGACTTTTGTTAAAAGAGTATCTTGCAAAAGGTTCAATCCAACTCCATATTTCTTCACCAATCTTCTTGGGAATATCATTTTTTATCATACCATCAACAAATTTTTCTTTTTGCTCCATCAAAAGCTTTTCGTTTTTCTTTCCAATAGCTTTTCTCAAAATATCAGCTTCCGACAAAGTAAAACCAGCCATATCCGTTGCAATACGCATAATTTGTTCTTGATAAAGGGGGATTCCATATGTATTCTCAAGTAAATTCTTAAGCTTTGGATGAATATACTTTACCTCCTTTACCTTATTTTTCCCAGCGATATAATCAGGAATATGTTGCATTGGACCAGGACGGTAAAGGGCTACCATAGCCGTAATATCATCAATTTGAGTTGGCTTTAACTGTTTTAAATATCTCCTCATCCCGTCAGACTCTAATTGAAAAACCCCAATACAATTTCCTTCTTGTAATAATTTGTATGTTTTCGCATCATCCAAAGGAATTTTTTCAATATCAATACTTATCCCTTGTACCGCATATATTCTTTTTAGTGCTTCTTCAATAATGGTCAAGTTTTTTAATCCTAAGAAGTCCATTTTGAGAAGTCCCATACTTTCAATTCCATGTCCACTATATTGAGTGACAATCGCATTAGGATCCTGACTGGGGTGTTGTATCGGAACCGAATCATCCAGAGGGCTCTTTGCAATCACCACACCGCAAGCATGGGTTGATGCATGTCTTACGCAGCCCTCAATCCTTAATGCAAGATTTATTAACCTTTCTGCCTTTGGATCACTCTCGTACAAATCAGAAAATTCTTGTATTGTCTCCAAGGTTTCGTTTAGATTTGAACCCATTGGAATCATTTTTGCGATTCTGTCGCAATAACTATATTCATATCCAAGTGCTCTTCCTACATCTCTAATAGATGCTTTGGCTGCCATAGTACCAAAGGTAATGATTTGTGCCACTCTATTTCTTCCGTATTTTTCAGCCACATATTCAATTACCTCATCACGCCTTGCATCTGTAAAATCGGTATCTATATCAGGAGGAGATACTCTGTCTGGATTTAAGAATCTTTCAAAGTATAGTCCATATTTCAAAGGGTCAACGTTCGTAATATTTGTGAGATAAGCGACAATAGATCCAGCCGCCGAACCTCTTCCAGGTCCTACAACAATATGGTGATTTTTTGCCCAGTTTATAAAATCTTGCACAATCAAAAAATAATCAGTAAATCCTGCTTTCAAAATTACACCCAATTCATATTCCGCTCTTTTTACTATATCACGAAGTTTTTCGTCTTTTATATCGTCAGGATTTATCTTTTCTTTTTTAACAACCCTTTCAATTAGGTTTTTTATTTCGTCATTTTGTATCCCATATTTTGTTTCAATCCCTTTATAGCAAAGCTCTTTTAAGTAATCAAAAGCTTCCTTATTGTCAGGTACATCAAACTTGGGAAGCTTTATTTCTCCTAATTTTAATTCCAAATTACAATCTTTTGCTATTTTTACTGTATTACTTATCGCCTCTGGAATATGTGAAAAATCCTCAATCATTTGTTCTTGGGATTTTATTGAAAAATCCTCATTTCGCATACTTAATCTTTCGGGATCATTAATATCTGCTCCAGTATTTATAAGCATTAGGATATCCTGTGCTTCAGCATCCTCTTTAAAAGTATAGTGAGAATCGTTTGTCGCAACCAATGATATTCCAGTTTTTTTGGATAGTTTTATTATTAATTCATTCGCCCTTGCTTGTTCTGGAATAGATGGATGATTTTGCATCTCTAAGTAATAGTTTTCTGCACCAAAAATTTCTCTATACTTTAAAGCCATCTTTTCGGCTTCATCAAATTTTCCAGCAAGTAGTAGCGTAGGAATCCTTCCTTGCAAACAAGCACTCAAAGCTATTATTCCTTCCGAATATTTCTTAAGCAAATTAAAATCTACTCGCGGCTTATAGTAAAATCCCTTTAAGTGAGCTTCTGTGACGAGTTTTACCAAGTTGTTATAACCTGTTTCATTTTTTGCAAGTAAAATCAAGTGAAATCTTTTGCTTTCTACTTGAGGATTCTTATCTTCCATATTAAGGACAGCTTCGTAAAACTCACACCCAACAATAGGTTTTATTCCTTTTGACTTTGCAGCCTGATAAAATTCTATTGCTCCATACATTACTCCATGATCGGTTAATGCGACAGAATCCATTCCTAATTCTTTGACCCTATCCAAAATTTCATCAATTTTAGATAATCCATCCAAAAGAGAATAATGAGAGTGTAAATGCAAGTGGACAAATTTACTCATAATATTGTACAAAAAAACAGGCTTTTATGATTAATACTATCTATGATATTATTAATCATAATACAGCAAAAATCACTTTTATTCAATTTAACAAAACCCCCACAAAACATCCCTTGTACTAATTACTAATTACGAATTACTAATCCCTAAATCATTTGTCATTCCCGCGCCCCTTATCTGTCATTCCCGCGAAGGCGGGAATCTAGTAAGATGTATTTAAGCTTGCAAAGCAAGCTACAAAGTACTAACTGTGTCATTCCGAAGCTTTCTGTTTTCAGGAGAAAGCGTAGGATGATTACTAGTTACTAATTACTAATCCCTAAGATTGTACTAGTTACTAATTGCTAACCCCTAACATATGCAAGAAGAAAAAGAAGAAATAAAATTAAATAAGGTAGGGTACAAAAATGTAGCTGGAATAGACGAAGCAGGTAGGGGACCATTAGCAGGACCTGTTGTTGCCTCCTGTGTACTTATTACCAATTGGAATATTAATGAAGAGATATTATTCTCTGTAAAAGATTCAAAAAAATTGTCTGAGAAAAAAAGAGAATATATTTTTGATACAATACAAGACATTCCTAGTATAGCTTTCTCTGTAGCAATAATAGACGAAAAGAAGATTGACGAAATTAATATATTTAATGCAACAAAATTAGCAATGGTAGAAGCTGCAAAAAATCTTTCAAGTAAACATCCCTTAGATATGTTGCTTATTGACGGAAACGCCACTATAGATTACCACGTAGAGCAAAAAGCAATCGTAAAGGCAGATGAAAAAATATTCTCTTGTAGTCTAGCTAGTATTATTGCCAAAGTGACAAGAGATAGAATGATGTACGAATATGCTAAGAAATATCCCCAGTATCAGTTTGAAAAACATAAAGGGTATGGCACAAAAAACCATATGGATGCAATCAAAAAATATGGTCCTTGCGAAATTCACCGCAAAACCTTTAACCCCGTTTCTTATTATTTCCAAACAATCAGATAGCTCTAAATCGCAATAAAGGTATTGACAAATATTTAATAATGTATTATAAAGATAGTGTTCAAGTAATGGAGGTTTTAGGATAGCGCGAAAGTCATTATCCATGACAAACGAAAAAATCCTGAAAATCGTATCCACCGTATGAACCCAGCCGAACCCGGAGAAAAAGAAATGCTAACAACTTAGCATACGAATTCTACAGTCCGCTCAATTTATTAACTTGAGGCGGAAAATATTGGACAGCCAACAAAAAATGGATATTCTCTAGAGGTATCCCATGAGATGTGAAAGTCAACTACCAAAAGCCAAAAAGAGCTATATCTTGACTCACACATCTTTTCATTTACACCTTTTAAAGCTTGTCGAATGACAATGAGAAATAAAAGGTGTTTTTTTATTGACAAATCAACAGTATTTTAATATTATAAACTTGTAGTATGAGTGCTTTCACTCGTACTCGTCTCGGCTCATTTCTTGAATTGCAAAGGGGGCGGAAGGAGAAACCAAAATCCTTCCTTTTACAAAAAATAAGCAGCTTAATATAAGCGCTTTTTTATTTCAAGTTCAATTTTTATTATTTTTACTTAATTCTAAACTATCTTTCTCTTTACAAATTCTTTTTATTATGCTAAAAGAAACTTGTTCCGAGAAACAAAGCTCGGAAACATAAGCACCTTGAAGAAAATTCAGCCAAACAGTCCAATCCAATTGTGGTGGAAATCTCAGCAAAAAATTGGGAGGGAATATAATCCCTCTCGCCTCCAAAACACTCTTGAAAGTGTTTTTTTATTATTCAATGTCTTTACAAGTGCTGTTCATTATGATAAAACAAAATTGTTCCCGAGACGTAGCATCATACTGCTCGGAAACATGCTCTTTGAGAGACCAGAGAACCACGCTATCAGTTCGCTACATACATAAATCTCCTGCGAGGGATCAATTTGATCCCTCACTCATAATATATAAAACACTCTTAGGGTGTTTGTTTTTTTAGAGAAAAGTTAATCGTCTACTTGAAATCAACTCAAAAATATACTATAAGAAATTTGTCCTCCAATTTTTTTAGGGAGGACACTATTCACGCAAAAGATCTATTTCAGACCCGAAAAACAAGGCTGATTGCTAGTACGTCTAAAAGTTAGATCTTTTAAACCCTGCACATTCCCAAAAATGAGCATATGCTCAATCTTATTTTTTAAAAGCACTGAGTGCTTTTTATTTTATAAAGAAATAGTGCTTTTAGCCTTTACAATTAGCGAAAAAAATGCATAATAAGAATAGCTTATTTTAATTTATTTTAAAATAAATCTATTATTGTTATTGTAAATAAGTAATTAACATAAAAAAATGGCAGTTCCTAAAAGACGATTAAGTACATCAAAAAGAGATAGAAGAAGAGGTAATATCTATATCAAAGCTCCTACACTAGTAAAGTGTCAGAAATGCGGAAAACCAGTTTTACCACATACAATTTGTGGCTTCTGCGGAAATTACAAGGGAAGAGATTATCTTTCTGTTGTGTCAAAGGTAGAAAAACCAGCAATTGTAAAAACACCAAAGGCAACAAAAAAACCAAAAGATACAAAAAAGAAAGCAGCTTAAGAATAAAATCTTTAAGTTTTAATAATACTCTATGGCTTCTAGACATTTATCCCGTTCAATAGCAATGCAAAGTTTATACGAATGGGACTTTAACAATAAACGTGATCTGTTAAACAATATTGTAGAAAGAAATATTGCCGAGTTTGGTGCTGGGCTAGACGAGCCAGCCTTTATTTGGGATCTTGCTATCGGTGTTAAAGAAAAAATTGAAATTCTGGATGCGATAATAGAAAAAACAGCACCAGAATGGCCAATACCACAAATAAACCCTTTGGATAGAAATATCTTAAGATTGGGTATATTTGAACTTCTTTACAGTAATAAAGAAAATGTTCCACCAAAAGTAGCCATCAATGAAGCAATAGAGCTAGCCAAGAATTTTGGTGGCGAAAGCTCCAGAAAGTTTGTAAACGGAGTACTTGGAACAGTCTATCGTGGTATTGAAGAACAGAATAAAAATAGTGAATCGGTTTCTACCGAAAGCAGAGAATAAGTTATGAAAGAAGAAGAGTTTTTAAAATTTGAAGAAAGATTAGGTCTTAGTTTTAAAAATAAAGACCTATTAACACAAGCATTTTGTCATCGTTCGTTCCTAAATGAAAATCCAAAATTTATATTGGGACACAACGAAAGACTTGAGTTTTTGGGCGACGCGGTATTAGAATTAGTGACTACTCAGTATCTATATACTAATTATCCAGACAAGCCCGAAGGCGATATGACCGGATGGAGAGCATCACTTGTTAATTCAAATATACTTTTTGAACTAGCAAAGGAATTACAATTTGAAGACGTTCTTCTTTTGTCGCAAGGCGAAATCAAAGAAAAAGGCAAAAATAAAAAATATATTTTAGCCGATGCCTTTGAAGCTCTTATTGGAGCAATGTACTTGGACCAAGGATATGACGCCTGCAAAAATTTTATAGAAAAGCATTTGATAATACCAAAACTACCAGAGATACTTGAAAAAAGGCTTTACAAAGATCCAAAATCGCTATTTCAAGAAAAAGCTCAAGAAATTGTAATGGTTACTCCAACTTATCAAGTATTAAAGGAAACTGGTCCCGATCATATGAAACAGTTTCAAGTAGGAGTATTTATCGGAGAAGAAATGGTGACTGATGGGGAAGGAACATCTAAACACGAAGCCGAATTAAACGCTGCAGAAAAAGCTCTTAAGATTAAGAATTGGTAAAACTAAGACGCCTCCAAGTTTGCCGAAGGCAAACTACCAAGTCCTAATTATTTATCTCGCCGTAGCTTTAGCGTAGGCGGACGAATTACTAATTACTAATTAAAAGCTTGCAAATAATAAAAATTTATTGTATTATAAAGCCCGTTATACGGAATAATTAAACTTATTAAAATTATGTTGACTATCAGGTTATTAAGAATAGGAAAGAAGCACCAACCTTCATACAAGATTGTCGTCACAGACAAAAGAAGAGCTCCCGCAGGAGGAAGATTTGTTGAAGAAATTGGAAACTACGATCCAAAAACAAAAACAAGAAATATTAAAAAAGATAGAGCTCAATATTGGATATCTGTAGGCGCTCAACCATCAGACACAGTTCACAATATGCTTGTTTCTGAAAAAGTAATTGACCAACCAAAAAGAAAGATATTTTTTGTAAAACCAGAACCAAAAGCAGAAGAACCAAAAGTTGAAGCAAAGGTAGAAGAAAAGAAAGAAGAGGTTGTTGCCGAAGAGACAGTAGCAGAAGAAGTAGCAACAGAAGAGGCTCCTGCCGAAACCCCTGCAGAAGAGGTTGCAACAGAAACTCCAGCCGAAGAAACTCCTGCTGCTTAATAAACAATATTTTACAGATTAAAAATAACGGACCTCATCCGTTATTTTTATTTACTATTTCTGTCCTACTTGTCATTCCCACACCCCCTACTTGTCATTCCCGCGAAGGCGGGAATCTCATAAGATGTATTTAAGCTTTCGTATGAAAGCTACAAAGTACTAACTGTGCCATTCCGAAGCTTTCATAATTCAAAGAGTGAAAGAGAAAGCGTAGGACGGCTGTGCCATTCCGAAGCTTTCTTTTTTAATCGTAGCTCGTAGAGCGAAGAAGAAAGCGTAGGATGGTTACTAATTACTAAACCATAAGAAAAAGAATTGCGACTCACTTAAAATTCTACACAAGACGTTGACAATTATTTTTCTATAATTCATAATTATTTATATGATCGAAATGAAAAAGGGTCGAACTTACCCAAACAAAATGGGATTATAAAAATTTATAATTTTGAAACGAATAAAAAAAATTATGGAGACACCAAGAGATAGAGAATTTCTAGAGTTTATAGTTAAAAACTTAGTTGACCATCCAGATGATGTAAAAATCGAAAGACAGGTTGACGAGATGGGAGTACTTCTTTCAGTAAAAGTTAACCCAGAAGATATGGGACAACTTATTGGAAGACAAGGTTCAACAGCAAAAGCAATTAGAAGCTTAGTTAGAATTATTGGTCTTAAGAATCACGCAAGAATCAATCTAAAGATTGAAGAACCAGAGGGTGGTTCAAGAAAGAGACAGGAAGAAGAAACTTCATCATCTGAAAGCACATCTGCCACAGAAGATTTCGAAGATTTCAAAATTTAATTTTAAAAACAAAACTAAGGCTATGCTGGATAAAACCGGCATAGTCTTTTTAAATCTTGAGATGCTTAGTTTGACCCCTTTGTCATTCCCGCGAAGGTGATTAATTTCTTTGCTTGTCATTCCCGCGAAGGCGGGAATCTCAAAGAAATTAATGACGGCTTGATTATTTAATAATAATCAAGGACGGAGCTGTGGCTGACAGCGAGTCGGGAGTTGAGTAAAAAATCAGCAGATTTTTATGCGAAACAGACAGGCGGCGAGTCCCGCCCTGAGGGGGTTTCACCAGAAACCAACGAAGGGAATCTAATAAAGATGTTTTCAGGCTTTCTGAAAGAAAGCTACAAAGTACTAATTACTAATTACGAATTACTAGTTACTAAAGTAATTACTAATCCCTAGTATCAATGACTTTTGATATCATAACAATTTTCCCAAATATTTTTGACTCTTACTTAGAAGAAACATTTATCAAAAAAGCAAGAGACAAAAAACTTATCAAAATAAACACGCACAATTTGCGTGATTTTGCGGATAAAGAAAAGAAGGGAAGAGTAGATGATAGACCCTATGGCGGAGGCTTGGGTATGGTACTCCAAGTAGAACCGATATATAAAGCTGTTGAAAGTATTAAAAAAAAGAACAAGAATAAAAAAGTAAGAACCATAGTTTTTACTCCACGAGGAGAACCTTTCAATCAAAAAAAGGCAACCCAATTGTACAAAAAATACGATAGTTTAATATTCATTTGTGGTCGCTACGAGGGAATAGATGAAAGGGTAAATACAAAAATAGCCGACGAAACCCTCTCAATAGGCGAATATGACCTTATGGGCGGAGAATTACCAGCTATGATTGTTATAGAGACCATAGCTAGACTAATTCCAAACGTTTTAGGAAGACCCGAGTTCCTCAAAGAAAGACAAACAAAAACCGGCGGGTTTATAGAATACCCCCAATATACTAGACCAGAGATATTTGAACCCAAAAAAGGAATAAAGTGGAAAGTCCCAAAAACACTTGTTTCTGGACATCAAAAAAACATTGATAATTGGCGAAAAGACAAGGGAAAGGTTATTGAAAAATAAAAGATTATCTGCTATTATCATGTAGTATTACATTTGGGCGAATACCAAAGCAGCCAACTGGGCCTGACTGTAAATCAGGTGGCTACGGCCTACGGGGGTGCAAGTCCCTCTTCGCCCACAGGCTCGCCTCGCTGTAGTTTTAACGCAAGTGGGCTCTGCCTCGCTGTAGTTTTAACGCAAGTGGGCTCTGCCGATGTAGTTCAGTGGTAGAACATTCCCTTGGTAAGGGAAAGGTCGAGGGTTCGATTCTCTCCATCGGCTCCGCAATCGCAAAAAGAGATTAAAAAGTAAAGATAAGAATATGGCAACAAAATCTAAAAAGAAAAAATTTACAAAGCTGGTATGTCAAGAATGTAAAAAATCTGTTTACTTCACAAAAAAGACAAAAGCTGTAGAAGACAAATTGCAATTGAGCAAATTTTGCAAATTTGATCAAAAGCATACTATGCACAAGGAAACAAAGAAATAATTACAAGTACCGCTCTTTTGCGGTACTTTTACGACCCATCAATCTCATCATCCCGTCAATCTTGTCATTGCGAGTAAAGCGAAGCAATCTATCCACGTATTTGTCATTGCGAACCTCAGCAGAGGTGAAGCAATCTTTTACCCTTTGTCATTCCCGATTTAGTCGGGAATCTTATAAGATATATTCAAGCTTTCTAGAAGAAAGCCACAAAGTACTAATTATTTATCTCGCAGAAGCCCGAAGGGCGTAGGCGGACGAATTACTAATTACTAGTTACTAAACCGTTTGTCATTCCCGCGAAGGCGGGAATCTCATAAGATGTATTCAAGCTTTCTAGAAGAAAGCCACAAAGTACTAATTATTTATCTCGCAGAAGCCCGAAGGGCGTAGGCGGACGAATTACTAGTTACTAAATTATAGGGGCGTAAGCTCAACGGTAAACTGCCTCTCTCCAAAAGAGGACTTGTGGGTTCGAATCCTGCCGCCCCTGCCAACTTGAGCGTAGTTAAAGCGCACGAGTCGCGTAGACAATAATTTGTATAGCTGAAAAGGCTATACATTTTTTAGTTTTTGCGATATTATGTAATCACAATTTAATAGTAGTGGCCTAAACTTTTGAGAAATCAAAGGCATGGCTCAAAGTCAGAAGATGCATAAAGAACCCGCCATGGGGTCGCATCTTCTGCTATATCGGGAAACCGGTATAAGTAGCTTCGGCTACTACCTGTGGTGGGCTTTTTGTTTACCACAAACTTTAAGTAATATTTGGTCGACATAATCAATAAACATAATTTAATAAAAATATGGAAGATCAAAAGACTAAGAAATCTATTTTCAAGAAGTGGTGGTTCTGGGTAATCGTCGTAATCGTATTGTTTATCCTATTAGGATCATCTGGTTCTAAAAATACTAATAATACGGCTCAGCAAAATCAAAATAACACTACACAGCAACAAAGTTATACAAGAGTTACAGCTCCCGATTTAGCAGCTGAGTATAAGGCTAATCAAGTAGCTGCGGATGATAAGTATAAAAACAAAACAATAGAAGTTTCAGGAACAATATATAATATTGGAAAAGATATTCTTGATGCACCATACGTTGTTCTTAGTGGTACAGATATGGTAACAAATATTCAATGTATGTTCGACAAAAGCGACCAAAGCCAACTTACAAGTTTAGCTAAAGATACAAAAATCGTATTAAGGGGAAAAGTAAGTGGGCAGGTAGTATTTAATGTTCTGTTAAATAATTGCTCAATAGTAAAGTAACTTACCTCTAAAATAAGGAAAGGCCGATACGGTCTTTTCTTTTGTTTGATTTATGGACTTATTTGTCCTATAATGCTGTAAAGTAGTAAATGGACAAAAACAAAGATATGGATTCACTAATATATCAATTGCCTAAAATAGTAGATGAGGGTAAAAAAGAAGTAGAAAAAATACTGGAAAGACTTTCTGGTTCTAACAAAATATCATTACAAACAAATGAACTGGTTTTGCCATCTAAAGATAGCAATAATTTATGGAGCGGAAGAATTCCGCAACAAAAAGAAAGTGATTGGATGAATCGTTTGATATATGGAGATAATTTATTAGCCATGCAAACTCTTTTAGTTGGAGATAAAGAAAGTGGATTACCATCAATGAGAGGGAAGATTGATTTAATATATATAGATCCTCCTTTTGACAGTAGAACCGACTATAGAACTAAAGTAAAATTGCCTGGAGCAGATTTAGAGCAAAAGCCCACCGTAATTGAACAGTTTGCTTATGCTGATACTTGGAAAGATGGCACTGCCTCTTATTTAAAAATGTTATATCCTAGATTAGCACTAATGAAAGAATTGCTATCCGAAAAAGGATCTATTTATGTGCATATTGATTGGCATATTGGACATTATGTCAAGCTTTTATTAGATGATATATTTGGAAAAGAAAAATTTGTTAATCAAATAATTTGGAAAAGAACTTTTTCGCACGGTGATTCTGGACAAGGCGCTAAACACTTAGGCAGATTACATGACTTTATTTTGTTATATAAGAAATCAGATGACTTTATAATGAACTCTTTATATACACCTTATTCTGAAAAATACATTAATGATTTTTATAAATATACTGATAAAGACGGGAGAAAATATAGGCTAGTTACCATGACTGGTCCTGGGGGCGCCTCCAAGGGAAATCCTTATTATGAAGTCATGGGAGTTAAAAGATATTGGATGTATTCTCAGAAAAATATGGAAGAATTAATTAAAAATGGTGAAGTAATTCAAACAAATCCTGGGACTGTTCCTCAAAGAATAAAATATTTAGATGAGGGGAAGGGGGTTCCTTTGCAGGATCTTTGGATGGATATTTCTCCAATTCAAGGACAAGCAAATGAAAATGTTAATTATGCTACCCAGAAACCAGAAGAGTTACTGAAAAGAATAATTAGTTTATCTACAAATGAGAACTCGATTGTTGCAGATTTTTTTGCTGGATCAGGCACTACTGGTGCTATAGCTGAAAGAATGGGTCGTAAGTGGATAATGTCAGACCTGGGGAAACCAGCCAGTTTAATAATGCGAAAAAGATTAATTGATCAAAATGCTAAACCATTCCTGTATCAATCTATAGGTGATTATCAGAAAGAGGCTCTTGCTTCCTCAGGTTTATATCGCAGAATAGGAGATCTATCTAGTGTAGTAGCCCAACTCTACGGAGCAATTCCTTTCACTGAAGAACAAAACCCTAATAGAAACCTTGGGTACATAAAAGACAGCAGAACATTAATAATGGTTGACTCTCCAAATAAATTGACTGGTTTGGCAACCCTAAAAAAAGCCATCGAATATAGAAATTCATTTATGGGAGGATGGAATAAGGTTATAGTTCTTGGTTGGAATTTTACTTATGATATTACCGAAGCAATCCAATCTTTAAATGATGATAAATTAGAAGTTTTAGTAATTCCGCCTGATTTACTAGATCAGCTCAAAACAAAGGCTAATTATAAAGATTTAATCGACAATAAAAAGATTAGATTTTCTTCATTGCAATATTTAACTATTAAACCAATAATAGTAGAATCTATTTCAGAAACGGAGGAAAAATTAAAAATAGAATTGGAAGATTATGTCTTATTATCCCCAGATAATATTCCTCTTGATGAAAAAGATAAAGATAAACTTAAAGAGATAATAGCTAAAGATCCATTATCTTTAATTGAATATTGGAGTATTGATCCAGATTACGATGGAGAAACTTTTCGCAGTAAATGGCAAGACTATAGAGAAAACATAGAAAATGATAGCGATCCATATCATGTTATCTCTAAGACATTTTTAATTTTGCCGAAGAAAGAAAATAGAAAAATTTGTGTTAAAGCAGTAGATGTTTTTGGCTTCGAAAGTATTGTAATAGAAAAATTGTAATTTTATGCCATCACCAATAAGTATCGGAACAAGAGACATACCTTTAAAGATAGCGAAAGAATTAACCAGTAAGGTTAATGATGCTTGGGATAGCGGAGAGATGCTCTCAAGGGTTTCGTTAATTACTCAAGATTTATTAAAATTTTGGTTTAAGGAGCCTCATACCGAAACCAGATTTGTTAATTTCAATCTAGGTCAAAAACAGGCAATCTTAAACACAATATATTTACATGAAATTTTAGGTATTAAATCTGTAAAAGATATTTACGAGAATATCAATCCAGAATTTCTTTCAGAAATTGATATAGTTGAATTAAAAAAAGATAAGTATGAAATTCCAAAATATGCCATAAAAATGGCTACTGGAACTGGTAAGACTTGGGTAATGCACGCTATAATTATCTGGCAATATCTTAATGCTAAGTATGAATTGGAAAAAACAGGAAAGTTCACAAAGAATTTTCTACTTGTAGCTCCAGGCATTATTGTTTATGATCGCCTGCTCGATGCATATTTAGGAAAAGAGGATATTAATCAAGAAAGACATTTTGAAGAATCTGATTTTTATAAATTCAAAGAATTATTTATACCTCCCCAATATAGAGATGACATTTTTGGTTTTGTTCAAAATAGTGTTGCTAAAAAACAAGAGATCGGATCAAAAATTACTGGAGACGGATTAATAGCTGTAGCTAATTGGCACTTATTTTTAGATAAAGAAGAAAAAAGTGACGATAATAGCTCTCCATTAGATAATCCAGGCTTAATTATTAAAGAATTACGACCAATTACACCTGGAACATCTGGTGGTAATACTATTGATACGCTAGATGCCAACTATTTAGGCGGTAAAGAAATAGATTTTTTATCTAATTTGTCAAATTTAATAGTAATTAATGACGAAGCTCACCATATTCATGAAAATAAAATATATGGAGAAGTTAAGGAAGTTGAATGGCAGAAAAGTCTGAATAAGATTGCAAAAAATAAAGGAAGTAACTTTATTCAAATTGACTTTTCAGCAACTCCATATGACGTTACCGGTAGCGGACAAAAAAGAGTTAAACATTATTTTCCACACATTATAGTTGATTTTGATTTGAAAGACGCTATTAGAAAAGGACTAGTTAAGATTATTGCTATTGATAAAAGAAAGGAAATAACTGATATAGTCCTGGATTATAACGCGATAAGAGAAGGCAATAATGTTATTGGCTTATCGGAAGGTCAGAAATTAATGATAAGGGCTGGACTAAATAAACTAAAAATTTTAGAGAAAAATTTTATTGACTTTACTAAGAATAAAACGGGAACATCCGATAAGTATCCAAAGATGCTTATTATGTGTGAAGATACAAAAGTTACTCCATTCGTAACAGAATTTTTAAATGAAGAAGGTTGGTCTGATGATGATGTTATGAGGGTTGATTCTGATAGAAAAGGAGATATTTCTGAAATAGAATGGTTGGAATTAAAACAGAAATTATTTAACATTGACAAACACGAAAAACCCAAAATTATTGTTTCGGTGCTAATGTTAAGAGAGGGTTTTGATGTTAGTAATATTTGCGTAATTGTTCCATTGCGATCTACTTCTGCTCCAATATTATTAGAGCAAACTATTGGTCGTGGATTAAGATTAATGTGGCGTGAACCTGAATTTATAGAAATTAAGCAAGAAAATCTTAAAAGATTATTAGTTGATAAAAAAGAACCAAACAATTATCTTGACTTATTGACAATTATTGAGCATCCATCTTTTATTCAATTTTATGAAGACTTGCTAAAAGAAGGGCTAATTAGTGAAATCGAAACAGATCCCAAGGATAGAGATGGGGTTTTGGGCGATATTATTAAGGTTGGCCTCAAAAGTAATTATCAAAAATATGACTTATGCTGGCCATCAATAATTAAGGACTCAGAAGAAGAATTGATTAATGGAGATATAAATATTAACAAATTAGAACCGTTCTCAGCTTATCATTTAGAAAATTTGCAACAATTTTTTAAAAAAGAAGGGGAGAGTTTTGTTTCCGAAGAATTAACTGTCAAAACAAGATTTGGAGAGTATACCGTAGATGCTAACCTATTTAAATCGCAAAGCTATAATGAATATTTAGAAAAAATACTAAATGTTATCATTAATAGGATGGTAAAGATAGGAAATAGAAAAACAAAATCTTTTCCTGTAATGCAAATTAATAATTTAGAAATAGTTAAGGCCATCGATAAATATATAAAGAATAGACTATTCGATAAATCATTTGATCCGTTTATTGATAATAATTGGAAAATTCTTCTTCTTAAGAATGGAATAGTTACCCAACACATAATTAAAGAAATTGGCAAATTAATTATGGATATGCAAAATAATACCAATGTTGACGAGGCGGTAATCGAGAAGAGATATTTTTCGGAGGTTTCAGACTTAAGGGTTAGAGAAAATTATTCTCTAGAAACAGTCAAAACAATTTATGAAAGATTACCATACCCATCAAATAAAGGTGGTCTTGAAAAAGCTTTAATGGAATATGCAGACTCTGATTCCAAGGTTGAAGCTATTATGAAAATCAATGAATATTATCATAATTTTGCTAATATTATCTACATAAGAACGGATGGATTTTTATCTTTCTATTATCCTGATTTCATTATTAAAACAAATGATAGTATTTATCTTGTTGAAACAAAATCGGACAAAGATTTAAATGACCCTAATGTTAAACAAAAACAATTAGCTACGATTGATTGGATTAGAAGAATTAATGAATTAAAACCAGAAGACAGAATGGATCGCAAATGGGAATATATTTTACTTGGAGAAACTCATTTTTATGGATTGAGAGATAATAGCGCCTCTATTGATGAAATTTTTCAACTCGCAAAAATTAATGAATCTAAAGTTCTAGGAAAATTAATTTAACAACCATGAAATTAGTAACTAAAGATGATAAGCAATCATACAAAACTCACTATAATTATATAAAATGCTTATCCCGACTAATTAGTGGATCTACCTTGAAAAGCAATTTGTCTCTTACTAAAGATAGTTTAAAATTTTTAGATCAAAAAAGGAACTTAATAGACCTCACAAGGAAATCTCTGAAAGACGAGTATGGAATTGTTTGCATTGATAATGAATACTCTTACGCATCAACATCTTGGCTACCAGTAAAAACGTACTATTTACTGTTCAATCAACTTTTAACAATAGAATATATAATCAAAAACGATAAGAATGTTTTTAACACTAAACATATAGATTGTGTAAATATTTTCACAGAAAAGTTAAAAACAAAAGAAATAGAATTCTCTGATCCAATCCTAAACCAAGTTTTTGATAAATCAATATTGAGCTATAGTAGTAAAACATCAGGAGCCAATCTTAGCCATAAAACTAAGCCCGATGTAATGTATAAGCTTATAATGAAAAAGATAGCTGAATATAAATTAAAAGATTGGCAGAGAGTTGTTGCCAAGACGGAAAGCTTTCGATCTATTAAAGATAAACAAAAAAAGCTTGTGTTTTTAAATAAATTAAATTTATCAATTTTTGATTTCCTCTATTGTATGAGAATTAGAGCTAATTATCGAGATTTCGCATTCATAGATGGGATATCTCCCATGGAAACAGCTAATTACTTTAAAGAATATTATAACTTTTCAATATCATTTTTTAATTTACTTAAAAAATTAGAAATAAGCCTTACTAAGATGAGATATTAATAGAAATTAATTTATCTCAAGCTTCCCATCCCTTAAAATTATCTTGCCTTTCAGACAAGCCAACAATTCTCTCTTTTCTAATATTAATCCTTCTCTTAATATATATTTAGCATAATTACGAATATCTATATCGACAACTTCTATTTTGTCATTATTGCCTAAAACAACTTTCTGGAATTTTTTAAATCTTTCTACCTCTATCTTTATCTTCTCTTTGATTCCTATTTCATCTAAATCAATCTTATCCATTAATTGCTCGAACTGCTTCAATAAATCTTCTTCATTAATGTTGCTACATTTACAGTTTCTATCTTTAGATTTAGTACAGATGTAATAAACATGTCTTTTAACAGTTCCATCTTTGAGCTTTTTAAACTTTTCGTCGGCACTTATACCAGATCCGCATAAACCGCAATTCATTAATCTAGTAAAAGCGAATTCTTTACCTTCTGATTTTATAACTTGGCTTTTGACTTGTTGCTGAACCATATCAAACAATTCTTTTGTTATGATCGGTTCATGTTTTCCTGTATAGAAATTGCCACTCTTGAGAGGATATTCAAATACCCCATAATAGAATGTATTTTGTAGTATCAGATAAATATTTCCGAGAGTAATTCCTTTCTTGCCAGTAACACTTCTAAGGTTAATATCAAATTTTAACCAATTATATATCTTTCGGCCACTCCATTTTTCATAAGCTACTTTCTCAAACATCTTTTTAATAATAGGAGCACGTTCTGGGTCTATTATGGCTTGGCATTTTCTATCCATATGCCTTTCGTTTAGATATCCGATAGGAGGAACTCCTGGCCTTAATCCCATTTCACATTTAGTCCTTAGTCCTCTTTTTACGTTAATACTTTTATTGTCATTCTCAAGTTTCGCTTGAGAACAAAGAATCATTAATAGAAACTTTTCATTCGGAGAATTATTAAACGTCTGTCCGTATGTTCTTATGCCTAATAGTAGTTTTTGATCCATTAAATCAACAAGTGAACCTAGGTCGCCTGCGTTTCTACTCAATCTATCGGGTGCCCAAGTAAGGATGCCGTTAAACTTCTCTTTCTTTATATCTTCTAGTATTTCTTTAAAAACTGGTCTTTGTCCCGAATCTTTGGCCGAATGAGATTCTCTCCTAATATCAACGATTTCAAGGCCTTCTTTTTCAGCCAATTGAAGCATCTCTTTGACCTGAGATTCAATTGATAGTATTTGCCTTTCTTCGGATTCAGTTGATTTTCTGGCATACAAACAATACCTAACCTTTTGAGGTATTATATCTGCAAATCCTGTTTGGGCTGTTTCAAATACTTCCATGCCCATATGATGACGCAGAAAGGTTGTTTTGCTAAGCCTCAACTGTCGACAACGTGTTGACAGTTTTCGAGCTATCCCACGTCAACATAATCGCTAAAATACACTATTCCTTCTCCTGGTCCGCCTCCCAAGAAAGCCATGATCCAAGTTGATTCATTGGCATGCTTATCCATGGTTGCATTGATTAGAAGAGAAAAAGCATCAGCCATGTCGTCGTGCTTTTCTACTCCAAAGCCAACAATTTGCCTGATAAGGTCTTCACATCCATGTCTAGGAAACTTAATAGTACCTGACTTTATAGAAGTCGAAGTTAGTGAGAGGCGAATTCTTTTTTCACCTTTAGGCTTGATGGCCTCAGCCTCAACCCCTTCGATTTCTAACATTTGAGGAAGAGCCTCTTGATAAGCGACACTCTCAACGAATAAATAATCTTCATGTCTTGGCATCTGCGTTTTTTTAACGTTTTTTAGCAAATCTACTTGAGCAGGAAAATTAAGCTTTTGATTTATCGGATTGGGCAATATATAAATCTTTAATTTTTCTCTACGACCATATATATGAGCTGAAACAACGGCTGTAGAGTCCGCAGCATCTTTTGATGATATAGCCAAATCGACTCCAGCATAAGTTCCTCGATATGCTACATGTTCTTTCCCGGGCAACTCATCGTAATAATGAATCCATTCAGGATATATAACCTGATCATCGCTAGGAATTATACGTAATAAATATTCACGTTGCCAAGATATATCGCTAGCAACTTTCATTTTCTCTTCTTCAATATCTTGAATATTTTTGTACTTTCCTGGCCATAAACAATTATCTTCCCTGTCTAATAGGGGATACTCTTTAAATATTCCTTTAGTTTTTCCTTGTTTAATCTCATCTTTTATTCTCATTAATAAGGAATCTTCGTGAAGTAGATTACCAACAATAATAAGACGTGTATTCTTGTCTCCTGAGGGAATAACTTCTCCTCTTAACCAATAGTAAGTCTTATCCCTGCCTTCGCGAGTTTTAGTTGATTGCACGTCTTCTACGTCATCGCAAATAATGAGGTCTGGCCTATGTTCGTTATGCCTCAAGCCTCTAATACTTTGCTCGGTCGAAGCAATTGTTATTCTTGCTCCATGTTTTTTAAAAACTAAAGAATGTGAGCCCCATTCATCTCCTTCTTCTTGAAATGGTCCTAAATCTTTCTTCAGGAGTTCATTGTTCTCCAATTCGCTACGAATATTCATCATATGTTGCTTAGCCTGAGCTTTAGTCTGACAAAATATGACACAAAATTTCTTTTGTTGTTTTCCGAGTATCGCCCATATCGGATAAGCGGTGGTAATCATAGTTGATTTACCCGAACCACGGAAAGCACAAATATAAAGACTTTCTAGCGTGCTTTTTTCAAGATAAGATATTATTTCTTTCTGAAAATCAGCTGTTTCATACTTTACATAATGAGCATAATAGAAGTGGAAAAAGTATAAGAAACTATCTTTAGTAATTGCCGTCCTAACCAGACGATCTTTGATCATTTTATTAACTAAAGAAGATTGTATGATTTTATTCATGTTTTTTATCCTTATTGAAATTATTGATTGACTTAGATTTGGTAATCGCTGCCAATCGAAGAGCCTGCTTTACTACTTTCGCTTGAGAAGGTGTTAATCTCTCGTCGTCTTCCTTAGTCGTAATTTCCAGCTTGTTTTTATAGTTATCGTTTCTATGTTTAAGCCAGAAGCTTATCGCCGGCCAGTTTTTCTCTTTGATAAGAGTTAACAGCTGAGTCTCGCTCATGTCATTTACCAAAGCAACGCCCTTTGAAAGAGATTCGTCCATCTTTTTAGCAAAACCTAAATCTTCTTTTCTCCAACGATAAACAGTATTGCGTGAAAGATTAGTCTTTTCGCAAGCGACTTGGACAATAGGAACCTTTTCGAGTTCTAATAGAAACAATTCTTGAAATTTATTCTTTTTCATAAATTGCTTTGTTACCAGTAAATGCTTCGTATCTTTTTACGATGAGATCGCAAAATCTTGGTTCCAAATCACAGCCATAAACACGTCGACCGAGTTGTTCGCCTGCAAGAAGGGTACTACCAGAGCCAAGAAAGCTATCTAAAATGATATCGCCAGGCTTTGTACATCTTTTTATAGCCTTTTCATGGAGTCGTGGAGGTTTAGACGTCGCATGTTCATAGTCCTTCGCCGAGAGCCTTTTTGCGGTCCACACATCAACGAAATTATCGACTTGGGTTAGTAAATCATTGCCTGTGCCAAACTCCTTATTCATTACTTCATTTAGATTAGTAATCGATTCCGCTAAATACGGTTTCCCTCGAACCCCATAGACCACCGGCTCATAAACCTTATTAAAGGCAACTGTCGGAACAGGGTTCTGATTGTTCTTTAGCCATAAACAGACTCTTTTATTATTAATCCCCAGACTCCTATATACTTCTTGGATTAGTCCGATGTAAATCTGATCACACCAATAGAATACATGTACATCAGGGATAGTTGTTGATAGGGCAGTCTTAAGACTATCCTTAATAAAAGTTTTATATTCTTCAAAACTTCGAGAATCGTTGACATTACCGCCGTAGTCCCTGTTGCCACCAATTCCGGCCCCGTAATTGATTTCCAAATTATATACGGGGTCCGAGTAAATCATCGATGCTTTTTCTTCACCAAAAAGCCTTTTAATGGTTTCTGGCTTGGTCGAATCTCCACAAATTAATTTGTGGCAACCCAAATGAATAATATCTCCAAGTTTAGTTTTGGGTATCGTTATCTTTTTAATCTCTTTCTCTATATTGAAAGAATCATCAACCACTTCTTTTTCTTCGTCCCAAAACTTGGCCAATTGTATTTGGTCAAACCCTGCCTCCATAAGGATATCGAGATCAAATGACTTTAGTGATTCAAAATCCCAGTCTCCGCCTAGAGAATTACTTGCGATAAGATATTGCTTAGCTTCTTTCTCGGTGAGTTGGCGATTAGGTTTGCGAACATCTATAACATCTTCGCCACGATTAAGAAGTTGGAGAGCTTTGACCCTCTGATGTCCAGCGAGAATTTTGCCATTAAAATCAATTGCTGGAATTTCGACGAGATTATACTTCTTAAGACTCTTTTTGAGATCCGACATCTGTTTGTCGGTAATGATACGAGGATTGATCTCTTGTGGAACAAGGTCATTCACTCGTTTTTGCACTGTGTGCCATTGTAGCTTTTGCATACAATTTTATTATTAACTTTCTAATAAAATGTATGGGTTGAGTATTATATTAAAAAATGCCCATTCCACACACGAAATAAAATGACATCGACAAATATCAAACTATTTCTTGCGCGGAATAGGCACAGCTTTTAGAGCAATAAACTATTCTACTTTTTACTACGCATTACTAACTTATTAAGTTGTGCTTATATTATACATCCTTATTATTATTTTTTGCAAGACCCCTGAGAATTCTTTTGCCATTTTTACTTTTTATAAACTCTTGAGTGTCTTTGCCAACGAGAATAGGAATCCCATCTTTAGGAAATGCAACTAGAATCTTATAACCTTTCTTTTCCTCATCTTGAACCATCTTTATAAAAACTGGATCTTTTTTTAGCATATCTAACATAAAAATATTCCTTCTAGAAGAGGGGAGTTGACTTGATTTTTGAGGAATTGATCCATAAATTCTTCCTGGTTTTTTATACTTAAATGATTCTTTTATTTTCTTACCCAATGAAAGAGTTGGGTCCATATTAGATGTATGTAAAGCAATATCAGTAATAGTGATAACCTTATACTTAAAGCCTTCTTTTCTCTCAAATGGTTTTAATTGTAGTTGGTATTCCATATGTTTCTATTTTAAGCGTATCACACCATTGACTTCTTGTATAGGGGGATGTATACTAATTATACTATGATAAATTCACTAAACGAAAAAGATAAAAAAGCTTTCACCCTTATCCGCAGTAGAATTATTAACTACGGAAAGGCGCCTTCGCTTCGTGAGATAAATGAAGTTACAGGCGGAAAATCGCCAAGATCAGCCAGTCTTGTAATTGAAAGATTAATTAAGGCTAATTTAATTTCTAAAAAAGGAAGGGAAATTTCTCTTGCCAATACCATACAATTATCTAACTCAGTCAACACTATTGATATTCCTCTTGTCGGATCAATCTCGTGCGGAGCACCGATATTAGCTGAAGAAAATATCGAAACACATATTCCTGTTTCAACCTCTTTAGCTAAGAAAGGATCGGTTTACTTCCTTTTACGTGCAACAGGAGACTCAATGAATTTAGCAGGGATTAATAACGGAGATTTACTCCTTATAAAACAACAGCAAACTGCTGAAAATGGTGATAAAGTAGTTGCCCTTATAAACGATGAAGCAACTGTAAAAATTTTCGAAAGAACTGCCGACACTGTTATTTTAAGACCGAGGTCGACCAATAACACACATAAACCTATAATATTAACCAATAATTGTATCCTTCAGGGGGTCGTCATAGCCGTACTGCCTGATGATATTATAAAATAAATGTCTTACAGAAATAAAACTTACGTTGCCTTTGATGGCGACAATGATATGAAATATTATCGTTTGATGACAGCATGGAAAGAACACGATAATATAGATTTTAATTTTTTCAACGCTCACGATTTGAATAGCGCAAGAGATACCAGCACGGAAGAATCAATAAAATCTCAATTGAGAATAAGGATGGACAACTCAAAACAAATGTTATTACTTGTTGGGGATAGTACAAAATATTTAAGAAAATTCCTGCCATGGGAAATTGAGCTTGCAAGGAAAAAGGACATACCAATAATAATTGTAAATCTAAACAATAAAAAGGATTACGACGACGATCTTTGTCCTTCGGCTATTAAAGATTGGATATATACCGTATCTATTCCTTTTAAAATGAAGGCCATACAATACGCACTTGATGAATTTCCAGATGATTATTATAAATCAAAGAATATCTCAAATTTTAAAGATCATCGCTTTAGATATAAAGACTCTGTTTATGAAAAATTGGGTATATGAACTATAAAAATAGCCTTCTATCAAAAAAAATGTTCGTAAAGATGGTTAATAATTTCTTTTTATGTATTGGTATAATTGGTTCAGCCGTAACCATTGTTTCTGTTGCATTTACCGGATCTCTTAATTATGGCTGGAACGGTATAATATGCATCCTTTTACTTTCAATAGTAATATCATTTTTCTTGTCGTTTCCTAGAATAAAATTTTCTAAAAATTTTTCATGCCCCGATACTAGAATAACCGTTAAAGTTGGTGATATTTTTACTCAAAACAATCACTTAGTTATTGGATTTAGCGACACCTTCGACACCGAAATAGGTGACATTATAAGTGCGACTAGTATTCAAGGACAATTTTTAACAAAAATATATCAAAACAATAGAGGTAGACTAGATCAAGAAATTTCTACCGCATTAGAAGATAAAAATTTTATTGAAGACACTTCAAAAAAAATTGGTAAAAATAAAAGGTATGATGTCGGAACTACCATTACCTTGAACGGTTTAAATAGAAAATTTTTCTGTTGTGCGTATAGTAAAATGGGATCTAATTTAAAAGCGATCTCTGATATTAAAAATCTTTTAATCTCTTTGCAAAATCTTTGGGAAGAAATAAGAATTCAGGGCGAACAAAAAGCCGTAGTAATGCCCGTAATTGGAACTAACTTATCAAGAATCAGCGGAATTTCCTACAAATTTCCGATATATTTAATTTTTCTTTCTTTTATTATTAATTCCAGGATACAGCCTATAGCCAAGGAACTTATTTTAATGATAGGGGATAAGGATATGGAAAAAATTAATTTAATAGAAATAAGAGACTTCGTAGAATCTCTTGATAAGTAATATGGCGTATCGCAGCGGAACATATATAGCATTTCATGCAAATGGAGAGCAAGATCCAAGTGCTTCAGATATGAAATATTATCTTACATTAAAAATGTGGAAAATAAGAGATGATGATTTTAGTTTTGTGAATAGTCACGAAAAAACCGGTGCCGTAAGAGATTCTAGTAAAAAAGAAACCCTTAGAAGGGCATTAATTTCTAGAATGAATAATTCCAAACACTTATTATTAATTATTGGTTCTACAACAAAACTAGATAAGGATTGGGTACCTTTTGAGATTAAGTATGCAGCCGAAGAGTGTAAAATTCCTATAATTGTTGCTTATGCTGATTATAAAAAAATAATGGCACCAGCAGAGCTTTCACATCTTTGGCCTGAAGAATTACTAAAAGTAATAAATAATCAAACTGTTGGAGTAATACATATTCCTTTTAAAAAAGAACCAATCGCTGATGCAATATCTCAATTCGATATGAATAATCATCCTAAAACTTCTCTTAATTATTATTCTAAAGAGGCTTATGTCCAGTGGGGATTATATTAAAATAAAATAATTAAAATGATTTCCGAAAAAGCACTAAAAGAATTCAAAGCGATATACAAAAAAGAAATCGGCATTGATCTATCCGACAAAGATGCTTTAGAGAGTGCGACAAAACTATTAAATCTAATGAAAGCTATATATAAACCCATGACTAGGGAAGAATATGAAAAAGTCCAAAAACGAAGAGAAGAAACAAATTAATAGGGAAGTGGAAGATAATAAAAATTGGGAAGCAAGACAAAACCTGTTCGACTTCTTTAGTTTATTACTTGAAGTTGATAAAAGGGTAAATCCTCATTTATATGAAAGAACAACAAAATAAATTTTTAGACTTAGAAAATACTGAAAAAACTCTTTAGGGCTTACAATAGGCAAGAAAAAGGATTTAGTTGGGAAGATTTAAGAACGGCTTTTAAATTAGATTATAGCCAGGAACAATGGGTGCAGAAGGTATTTCGCTCTAACATGTCTCCTGGTGAAAATTTAATTGATCATTTAAGTTACAACGGTAATGAAAATAGTCATCTTTTTGTAATCTCAGCAAAGGGGACATCGGCCGCAATTGATTATTTAAATCTAAAAGAAGTAGAAAAAAGCAGTAAAAGGGCGGAATTAATCGCAATAACAGCAATTATCATAGGAATTATCGTTGGATTGGCACAAATTCTAGTAACAATTTGTTGTAAATAATATGTCAAATGTCATTAAAGGAATTGTCTTAAATATAATACAAAAATATAAACTTGAAGAATGTTTACATTTTGACAAAAAGTCTTGCTCTGGAGATATCATAAATGCTCATTCAATACAAAATAATAGAATTTTGGATAAAATATCTAAGGATGGCCACGTTATGATGTTCTCATACGATCTTGATATTAATGATATGGCAATGAAAAGAATCGGTAGAAAAATTGCTACTACATTTAGTGGTTTTTGCCAATATCATGATGTTAAGGTTTTTCAACCAATAGAAAGTTATGACTATGATCCGACCAATCAAGAACAAAATTGTTTATTTGCATATAGAGCATTAATAAAAGAATTATACGCCAAAAAAAGACTATATCAGATTCAGTTAGGAATATTTGCATATGTGGATAATGATACCAATATTGCTCTATTAAAAGGTTCTAAAAAAGGCTTAGAAGATTTAGAATATTGTTTAAATAAATTCAAAGATATTATAGAAAACAAAAAATTTGGAAAAATCAAAAATACTATCATTGAGCTAGATAAAGATTACCAATTAGCAGTTTGCGGTGCAGTCAATATAGAATATGATATCTATGGCCTAACAGTTAACAATTTACATGATCACAATGAAAAACCAAAACCCTTATTTGTAAATATTTTTCCTCAAAATAACAAAACATACATAATATTAAGTGTATTTGAAGAAGATGAGGACATCTATAGTTTTTTAAAAAGTATTGAAACCCATGAAGATAAATTTACAATTTTAACTAACTTAATTTTGTGCATAGAAAATATAGCGATTTCTCCAGATCGTTGGGATAACTTTAGTGAGGATAAAAAATCAAAAATAATTAATACTTTTAAAAGCAACATTATATCATCAACTGATCCTAATTTTTTAACAAAAGATTTAGAAGGTTTTTTTGATGAATAGGTGACATAGCGGTGTAACTATATATATATGATTTTGTGTCACTTTTGTCACTTTTTAAATAGCTCAAGTCGCGTCGTTATGATAAGATAAAAGTACTTAAATTCTCCTTGTGGGGTATATATCCCTGGGGTTCGAGCTCGACTCGGCCTGCCAATAACAAAATACCCAAACTCTTGGGTATTTTTTATTGGACACGTTCGGGCAGGATTCGAAAGGTTTTAATTGTCTGAATTAAAACCCAGGTTTTTGAAAATTGCAGCAGTAATTTTAAAAAAGAATCCTGCCGCCCCACAAGGGTGTTTTTTAATGTGCAAAAACATAAGAGTTGCGGGCTATAAAAAACGACTCACCACTTAAGGTGAGTCTCGGAGACCGAAGTCATTTGTATTATTATAATATATTACTCATATTAAGATGTCAAAATATTAATCCTCCATTACCAGACAAATTTTTTTATTTATCTTTACAATTGCAAACTAATGATTTATGGTAAAGGCGAGCGAGGGATACAATTCCCAATGAGCTCATTAAAAATTTAAAGGAGGTTAGGAAAATGAAAAGAAAACTAAGTCCTGGTAAAGTTAAAGTAATTAGATCTCAACCAGCCCTCATGCTGAATTACACAAAATGCTCAGTTCCAAGTTCCGCAGAGGGAAGGTAGAAAAAACAAAATTTCTTATTTTTTTATTAGGTAATAAAGATGACATGTAAAATCAGTCTTAGCAAAAACGCGATCCTCAGAAAAGAATGGTTTGGCTGTTTATTATGCAACACAGCAAATGGAAGCTTTTATCAATTTAACGAAGACTCATTCGAAATAATAAAAGAGCTAATAAGTCCTTTAACAATAACTGAACTACATAAAATCCTAAAAGAAAAAGGATTTACAATTTCAAAAAATAAATTGCTTATCTTTTTAGAGGGTTTGTGCCTTGATCAGCTATTAGAAAAAAATGCCGATCAAAAAGGATTAATTTTTTTCGAAGAAAAAAGTAATCCTAGAAAGGACTGCTTGGCATCACCAGCAAGTGTAACTATTTACATCACTAATATATGCTCAAAAGCATGCAAGCATTGCGTAAACAAATCATCCCCTGCGCACCAAGAAAGTGAGTATTCTTTTGATAAATGGGCATATATCCTTAAAAAACTTCGAAATTTTGGTGTTTGCTCGATTGTAATAACTGGAGGAGAGCCACTCCTAAGAAGTGATATTTTTGACATATTAGAAGAAGCCAGCAGATTAAAATTTTCGATATCCCTATTGACCGATTTTGATGAAATAAGCGATGCCCAAATAATAAGACTAAAAAAAATATCTCGCCTCAATGACATCCAAGTAAGTCTAGATGGGGAATCAGAAAAAACTCACGATTTTATTCGAGGAGCAGGATCATTCAACAAGGCAATACGCAGAATGTCATTACTTAAAAAACATAAAATCCCGTATACGATTTCAACAACAGTAAACAATCGTAATATTAACGAGATTGATGGAATAGTAAGGATTTATAAAAAGTATAGTGCTAAATATTTATACATGAACCCTCTAGCACCATACGGACGAGCAAAAGAAGCAATGAAAGGATGGTTTCTATCTGACGAACAATTATTCTTACTCGGGAAAAAATATCTTCAGTTAATAATCAATGGAGATATTGATTCTGGGAATCCTTTTTGGGAGGAAAATATTGATAAAATAAACGACGAACAGTTTTATCCCTTTAAAGGAGCCTTAACTGCCATAAGTCTTGGTATTTATAACTTTTCAATCGGAAGCCAAGGGGAGTGCTATCTTGACTCTAAAATGAAATCAGAAGACATCCTTTACTTAGGGAATGCGCTAACTGATGACATCGAAAACATGTGGCACCACCCAAAACTTAACCCGCTAAGAAGCAATTTTGGATTATCAGAATTTGCTTTTATCGATCAATCAAAGATTTGATAAAAATCAAAAACCGAGAAATTTTCTCGGTTTATTTTTTTGCTAAAATAAAAACTCTTTCCTTGGACCTTTTGATAATCTTAGCATTACCAAAAACTTTTTTTACCATTTCCATAACACCCTCAACAGGAAAGCTAGACTCTACTATTTTCTCTTTATATAATTTGTAGCTATTATCAATTTCTTTTTCAAAGATAGTAATATCCCAAGAACATTTATTCCTACTTGCTTGCGTGCTTATAATCGTATAGAAGTTTTTACTGTTCTTAACAAGCGTCTTGTTGTTTATAGAAGAAAACTTTTCCAATGTGTTAAAATCAAAAACAAAAAGACCATTATCATTTAGATGCTTTTTAGAATTTTGAAAAACCTTTTTCCATCCCGAGGCACTCGAAATATGATTAATTGAATCAAATGCACAGAAAATAACATCAAAAGAATATGGCAATTTAAAATCAGCCATATCCATAATCATATACTTTGTTATCTTATCCTTCTTTTGCGCAGCCCTAATCATCTCGGAGGAGATATCAATTCCAAAGGTTTTGTTATCTTCGGAAAACCTTTTGATAATTTCACCAGTTCCACACCCTAACTCAAGAATTGCCTTATTCTTAATAGGCTCATTTTTAAATAGCTTAAAGAGGATCTCTTCATAGAAATCTTGATACTTGGTTCCCATAAACTCATCATAAATTTTAGAAAAAAATTGGTAGTTCTTCATATTCTTAATCTTAATAATATGATTTCTATTACCACCAATATGACAGAATTTTTATAAGTAATCAATTACATACCCAACCAAAACTTGTACACTAATACCAAAAGTAGTATAACAAACACATCAGAGACGCTAGACGCCCTTAATTACTTCAGCGAATAAAAAGATGCATCTGCAAGGCTCAAATTCTAATATCACAATAACAAACACTTAACCAAGCACCTCTTTTTGAGGTGTGTTTTTCAAAAAATTATGATTAGATTTAATTTAATTGAAAAATTAAAATTAATACTTAACCTTAATAAAAAATCGGATAAAAACAATCAACGATCAGGGGTGATTTGCGAAGGCAAAAATGCAACTTTTATAAATTGCAAAGGAATTGGTCCTGATGCTGGCATTATAGACAAGGGAGAAAACACAACTTCCATCAACTCAGAATGGAAAAGTGAAAACAAAAGTTAGTTTTAAATAAATATATATCATAATTAATGACTAATAAGAATACTAATGGACATATACAATGAGATATCAAAATATGGAAAAATAAAACATTTTGAAATAGCATTTCTTTTAATTATAACATTTTTATCTTTTTATTTTTATAAGAATTTATTTTCAAATATAAATGCTTCTTTTTACATTTTAAGCTCTATTATTCAAGGGTTTTTAGCCTTAATCGGTTTTTTAGGAACAGTAACAATTTATAAATTACAACTTATAGAGAATGAAGCAGAAAAAGTTAGTTCTGGACTCGAAGAATTTATCATAAACTATAACGGAACTGAAGTTCGTTCGTATTCATGGATAGAAATGATGAACACCTGTAAAAAAATTCTTGATAATCCAAATAACACATCTACGACAGGAATTAAAAAAGGATACGAAAGACTATGCGAGCTTCAAAATCAAAAACAACCAATACAAAAATCCATGGTTGATTTTTCGCTACTATCAATGGTTAATGTTATTATTTCTTTAATGGGAATTCCACTATCAAGCTTTTTTATAGAAAACAGGCTCATATGTTTAAATGCAATACTAATTATTATAGTATTTCTTTTATCATATTACTGCATAAAAGGTTCATTTAAGACAATAAGAAAATCGGTCGGGTACTCATTCACTACAAAGATTTAATGCTCTCCAATTTCTTCCCACAAGCTCGACCAACAACAAAACACTATTGAGTAAATATGCTACGATGTTAGTATGAATCGTATTTATTTAAGAAAATTAAATAAAACGGATATAAGATACTTTTCGAAATGGTGGAGGGATAAAGATCTAATTTCACTCACAAGTGGAAATTTTGAGTTAATGTCAGACAAGCAAATAGAAGATTACTTTGCTGATATGTTAGCAAGTAAGACTAGTTTCCATTTTATAATTACTGTAAATAAAGAAACTATCGGACATATTTCAATATCTAAAAAAAGAAGTGATTGGTACGAACTACAAACCGTCATAGGAGAGAAGGTTTTTCTAGGAAAAGGATATGGGACGAAAGCAATAAAGTTAATTACCAGAAAAGCAAAGACACTAGGTATTGGTAAAATATATTTAGAGGTACGCCCAGATAACCTAAGAGCAATTAAGACATACGAGAAATCTGGCTTCGTTTTTAGTAAAATGAAATATTACCCCAAAAATGATAACCTTCCCAAAACTATGAGAATGGAACTTAAATTATTCTAATCAGCCCTTGCATCTTAAATAGTAATGATTCCTAAACTTAAATTCTCCATTGATAAAAACAAAGATTTAAAAACTTTCGAAACTTTCATCAAAGAAAGTAGATTTGGAGACGACTCAATAATAGATTGGGCATTTTTCACCATTTATCCAGAACTTAAAACGTATATCAAAAAAGATTCTAACGACAAATATTACGTGACCGATATGAATGCTATTGAAAACTTCATTACAAATGAATACGTAAAAAATAAAGAATTAATGAAGAAAAACCTACAAGATAGGGAAGACGCCTGGAAGAAAAAAGAAAACATTTACTTTAGTTTTGTTGATGAGCTATTTGAAGAAAAGTATTGGTCAGAAGGAAAATATATTGCATATGCTACTATTTGGGGGATTTATCCAAAATTCTTGGAAGATAAAACTTTTCAAATACCTGTATTAAGGCTAGACAACAAATATGCGGTTAGCGTAATTACTCATGAAATGCTACATTTCATTTTCTATGAATACTTTCTACGTAATTACCCAGAGTACAATATGGACGATAATTCCTTTTTTATCTGGAATGTTTCCGAAGCTTTCAATGAGATAATTCAAAACCATCCAAAATGGATAAAAGAATTTGAATTCGGATGCGATATCTATGGAGGGAGAGAGAAGCTGGTAAAAGAACTTCAAAACAAGTACTATAAATCTAATATCATAGATACAAGAACTTTGATAAATAATATTATAGACAAGCTCAAAGATGACAAGAATATTCTACTAAATGACTAAACAAATAGAATCTACACTGTACAGCTACTGTCCTTGTCAACCCCAATAATAAGAGGACAATCTCTTATTTGTTTACACGTCTATGTCAGAACTAAAATTTATACCCAATTCAATAGAAGAGGAAACTATTATTATTGAAAAAACCCAAGAAAACATTGAGTTTTTTAATAAGTATAATATAATTTTTACTCTGCCCCAAAAACAAATCCAAGAAGAATATGATATTAAAAAATATAATGATTTTATTTTGTGTCTTAGAAAGTGGTGGACTAAAAATGATGACGAATTCATTAATAAGTTATTAGTATTTTTTAACAAGCCAAAAAAAACAGATTTTTTAGTTAAAATATCAAATTATGGTGTTTTAGGATCCTATTCAGATAAACAAAATACTATCACTATTAACTGTTATATTAAGGAAATTGATTTTGATCCAGTTAGAATAATCAAGCACGAAATAATACATATTTTAGTGCAACCATATATTGAAACATATTCAATAAGTCACGAAAAGAAGGAATCAATTGTCAATACTATACTTGAAGCATTAAAAGATTGACATTAAAACAGTCATTAATTTTCTTGTCCCTGAAAATTTGAATAAATAAAAAAATAAAGGATAACCTTTATATTTTTTCTTTAAGATACGGCCAGAATGTTCTGACGCAATCCATATTGCCAACCGTTTTATCTTCAAGGATAAACTCAAAGAAACGTATCATCGCCTCCTTTGAAGATGTTTGAAGAATCACTTCCGGAACCGACCGGAAACACAGATGATTTTTGCCACCAGGTCCTGTATATTTTCCGAGCACAATATCAGCTTCTTCTTCAATAATATCCTCTCCGGCAATCTTTTTCATAGCAATAAAAGAATCGTCCTTGATAAACTCTGCGTCGACAGTAAGAAGTTCGTTAGCAAATGCCGATGCAAATTGCGGTCCCGGGTTAATTTTCTTAGCAATATCCACAGCACCGCAGATGTCATTTACCTCCAGGAGGTCAATAATGACATTTTCTACATTACTTGTTGGAGATACACTACTTACGTTCTCAATGAGCCTCTTTACTATTCGTTCGTATTTACTCATAAATCACTTCCTGGCAAGAGCCATTGAATAATTAATACAATATAAAAGTTGCCATGTCAAGCTTTAAAATTTGAAGGGTTTTAAGTTAGTCAATTAACCCCGTTTGACAAAACACTCATTAGATTGTATCTTATGCACAATAATCAAAACTGATTATTTGTTGCTCTTTAAAACAAATGCACGGAGAAAAAATAATGCCGATTATTAAAGTATGGTGCCTGCCTTGCATGAGCGAAAACGAACTCAATCAGCTCTACAATGTGATTGTAAATGCAGTGGAATCCATTTCTGAACTTGGACTCAAAGGGCAAAAAGCAATAACTGTTCTTTTTCCAACCGACTCAATGGCTCTTGGTCTTGGAGAAGAGGTTATTATTGAAGTCACTGGTTTATTCAAAAAACCAGAACGTACTCCTGCTTTACGTCAAAGGATAGCAAGAGAACTTGGTCAAGCAATCGCTGAAGTATTTCCAGAAACCAAGATTGAATGCTTTATCTATTCGTTTGATCCAGCAGAAGGCTTTTGGTCTTCTTCAGAAACACAAAATTGCTCAAAATGTGGCGGAGAAATTGACTACCAAAAGCCAATTCCAATGCATGTTGGATGCGCTTGTAGTGGCATTAGCCAAGACTCCTTTTCGTGTAAGCAATGTGGACTATTGCATTGGGAAAACGGAAACCCTATTTTAAATGGGCAATCGTTCCTTATCAATGGCAAAATTACTCACAAGCATGACTAAAAAACCGAGAAAAATTTTCGGTTTATTTTTTTACTCAATTTTACTTATTTGAAAAAGAATCCTACAGCCCTGCAGAACATGAAGACATTTTTGACTAGCTCAAAAACAGAACTTACTATTGACAAATAGAATGGTTATTGTATAATTTAACCAGAAGGGCAAAATTATGAAAAAAGAATTTGTTTCCGGATGTAAGCAAACCAAAGAAGGATTGTATGATGCCGAAGCAATTACAGACTTCGGAAACGGAGTCTACTATTTTGAATGTGAGGGGGAAGTCTTTGGATCTACCTTATCAGCATTCATCGGGAATCATCCAGAACTAGAGGTGGTCTCCATCGCAGGAGACGACGCGTACAATCATGGAAGAACCATCGGATACTTCGTGGTATTCAAACGCCATATAGAGGCTACTGCATAAAACAAAAGTGCAAGTTATGAGCCTCTTTTTTTTATACACAAGATATATTATTTTAGAAATCAAATCAGGATTACACAAAAAACATGGATTAGAGAGGCTCTTTTGAAGCAGGAACTTAAAACGCCCACCTTGTACTCAAACAGCAAAAGTAGTATAAATAAACCAACGAGATGCTGGACATCCTTCTCTATTTATAATCTTATGAATCTCAAAAGAAGGTCTAGTTTAAAACTGCATGGTACATCCAGCAGTTCTTTTTTATATAAAAAAGAGAATAAAAAAACTCTCGTCGGGATCAACCCCTTAGAGAACTTTTTCGTCGTGATACTATTGCAGTATATCTTTCGGTGTAAATTGCTAACTGTTATATTTGTTTACATAATACAATAGTTAAACCTCTTTATAAATCTGCATAATTTGACAATGCGTTATTTTTCTAATATAAAATTAGTAATCTTAGCGTAGTTAAAGGCTACACTCAATTTTTTTATATGCAATCTAATTTCTGGGAAAAACTAAAAAAACCAATTATCGTTTCGGCTCCAATGTCGGGAGTCACCGACGATGCCTTTAGGCGTATGTTTCTAAAATATGGACGACCAGATGTTTTTTGGACAGAATTTGTTTCCGCCGAAGGACTATTTTCTAATGGTCGTGACAGCTGCCTCAAAGTTTTAAGGTTTTCTCCCGAAGAACATCCAATAGTCGCTCAAGTTTTTGGATCAAACCCATCCGATTTTAAAAAAGCAGCCAAAGAAATTGAAAATCTCGGTTTTGATGGTATTGACATTAACATGGGATGCCCCGATAGAGCTATAGAAAACAAAGGAGCGGGAGCGGCATTAATAAAGGATATTGAACTAGCGAAACAAATTATCCGAGCAACAAAAGAAGAAACAAAAATTCCTGTTTCGGTAAAAACCCGACTTGGATACAACGAAAATGAAATTAATCAATGGATAGTGCCACTCTTACAAGAAAACATTGCCGCATTAACTATACATCTCCGTACCAGAAATCAAATGTATAGGGGTTCTGCAGAGTGGGGGACGATAGAAAAAATTGTTAAATTAAGAGATTTGTATTCTCCAAAAACAATAATCATTGGAAATGGTGATGTAAAATCCCTTGAACAAGCATACCAATTAGCCAAAGAAAACGGCATAGATGGTATTATGGTTGGAAGAGCTAGCGTAGGTAATCCATGGTTTTGTTCCAATAAAACACCATCTATTCCCGAAAGATTAACAGCTATTATTGAACATGCAGAATTATTTAACGAGCCCGAAAGATTCAATGCAATGAAAAAGCATTTCCATGCATACGCAAAAGGATTTAATGGTGCCAAGGAATTAAGAGATAAATTAATGGAAACAAAAAATAATTCTGAAGTTAAAGAATTAATAAACGAATTTCTCTCAAGGCTAAATAACGACAAAAAGTAAGTTTGCTCTTGCATTAATAAAATAAAAGTGATATAAATATTATAGAGGCGCTGGACGTCCTAATCTAATCAATACGAAATACTCAAAACACCCTTATGGGTGTTTTTTTAATTGACAGTTATTTTTAACTAGGCTAATGTTTAGGCACCCGAAATTAATAATTTCGGAAGAGAGGATTGATGGAATTGTTCATTACAATTATTATTGCAATTATTGCTGGATTACTCTTTGGACTTGCAGCAACAAGCAAGGCAGAAAAATTTAATTTTGTGTGGTTTTTTGCTGTTACGCTTTTATCAGTATTGCTCGCTTGTTTTATGCCACTTCTGATTACTTTGTGGTGTGCAATGGCATATTATATCTATAAGAATTACGGTCCACTTAGTAGTGCGGGTTTACATGCCACCCTTATGTTTATTCTCGTAGGACTAATATTTTTATTTGGATATTACTGTATTCCTTCAACAATAGAAAATGTTGAAGTAGAGCATATTGTTTTAACTGCTTTACATAGCACAACCGAATCATCTGGAACATTTTATTTAGGATGTGGAAGTATAGATGCAAGCCTTTATTATGTTTATGGTCATATGAAAGGATCAGAATATATTCAAGGTTTGATTTGCAAATCAAAAAATGTTCATGTGTATCCGAATAGAACGGATGGTCAAGGACATATGATTCTTTACAAATCATATTATGTAAGAAACATATCGGCACCACCTACTAATTTCTTTTTTTATGGAGCCCCAGAGAAGACAGAGAAAGACTATTGGGTGGACATTCTTATTCCCCCAAACAGCATTATCCAAGAACTAAAAATATAGGTTTTTCGGAAAATAAATAGGTGTCTTAAAATAGACATCTTTTTTTTGTTTAAATTATTACTTATTTGATATTATACTTATATCAAATAATTTAACATTTACTATGCTGTTTAATAAAGGTTTGACAGTAATAAAAAAACTATTATATAGTATCAGCATCCCGTATCGGGACATTCCAAGTATTGTTTATGGGAGGAAGCAACTTGATAAAAAAAGACTTGCCAAAATGTAAAATATTTGGCGAAAACCAACAATCAAAATCCTGCGAAATAGCAGATAAATATGGTGATTGTATCTATCACAAACATTACATACCCCCAAGTAAAGGAAAGCGTTGCAAATACATTCCTTGTCTTGATTGCGATAGTAAGAGATGTAGTATAAATCCTGATGGAACAATCAGCATTAATGACATCCCTTACAAGCTTGGTGATGACATCAAGAGCAGTTAGCTCTTCAAAATTATAGCGAGATAAAAACTCGCTTATTTTTTTAACTAGTATTATTATTTAAATATTGTAATATTAAATAAAAATTAATTTTTTATTATGAAGAAAAAATATATACTTTTCACAATTTTGTTTGTTTTAATTTCCTTCACTTTGTTTAAATATTTTTATCCAGGAGATAAAAATAGTGTTGAAAAACACGACTTTAATATTATGGCTCATCGTGGAGCCCACGTAATGTGGGACAAGACCAAATATGATTTAGCAACTGGCTGTGAGGCTACCCATATATACAAGCCGACCGAAAAACAAACTTACATTGAGAACACTATAGAATCAATCAAAAGGGCTTTTGACTTAGGGGCTAATATGGTGGAAATTGACATTAGGTCAAGCAAAGATAATATATTGATGATTAGTCACGAAATAAATTTGGAGTGTAAGACAGATGGAAAAGGAAAAATATCCGATTACACTGTAGAAGAGTTAAAAAAACTAGATGTTGGATATGGTTTTACTTACGACGGAGAACACTATCCATACAGAGGAAAGGGCATAGGAAAAATGCCTACGCTTGAGGACGTTTTAAATACTTTTCCCGACAAGAAATTTTTGATAGATCACAAAGATGGAACCAAAGAAACAGCCGACTTATTGATCGCAGAAATAAAAAAACTACCACAAGAAAGAAGGTCCAATATTTTCTATTGGGGTCCGCCGGAAATGGGAACATACATAAACCAAAATATACCCGAGGTCAAAAGACTGCTTGTATCAAGAGGGGAAATGAAAACTTGCGTCATAAATTATGAATTAAGTTTTGGCGAAACTTTTGGAAAGGAGTGCAAAGGTCTTGCACTAGGTATGAATAGGGAATATGCAAAGTATCTCTGGGGATGGCCATACAATTTTATAAAAAAAGCCCAAGAAAACAATAGTCTTGTATTTTTGATGGTTGATAATGAAAAAGATTTTCAATGGGCAAAAGACCTACCAGTAGATGGAATTATTACCGACTATATAGAAGACATAGCTCCCAAATATGTACAATAACAAGTGGCTTATTAATAATGAAGTAATAATAAAAAGGAGTTTAATTTAACTCCTTTTTTGTTTCGCCTAAATAGGCACATCAAAAAAATCTACCCCAGTTGAAGCTAGTATCTTTTTGATATATTTGACACCACTACATCCTTTGTGCTCAAGAACAAACTCAAAAAAATGAATTATTTTATCATATGAAGCAAAATGCAGTATTTCGGCTGGAACATCGTAGTAGTTTTCACTGTATCTACCATTCGGACCAATATAATAACCCAAAATAAAATCAGCTTCTTCTGATGCAATATTCATTTTCACAATTTTCTTAACCAAAACAAAGTCATCAACAGTCACAAGTCCAGAACAAAAGACTGGAAAAATTTCTTTTGCTAGTGTTAATACAAAAGAAAATGAGAGAAAATTATTTTTAGCAAGATATATTGCACTTTTTACATCACCTTCTTTTAAGAGGGCAATAGCAACAATCTCGGCAGCATTCACTAGTGGATCATCCTGTATACTTTCAACGAGCTTTTCAATCAAATCACTACATAAATCCATAAAGCGTCTCCAAGAAAAGTCAGCAATTACTTATTACAATATAAAAGGTAATCTGTCAAATTGTAATTTTTAAATTGACAAATTAGTAATATATCGTATAGTTTAACAAGCCATTAGAATTATGGCTAATGCTCATTTCAATTAAATTTGGTGATATTATGAAAAGTATAGAAATGCGACTTCATCAAGACGAAGACATTGCTTTTATAAACAAACCCTTCGTAGCCGTTGTTGAAGATAAAGGTGAAAAGCCAATTGAATGCTATCCCGTAATTTATAACGCTCCCTTTACGTGTGGGATCGGAATATTTTACGAAGATGGAGATGGGAAAGTATGGGGATTAACTGCTCCTCGCGATTTAATCGCCTCATGGAGGGCTACAGAAATTATACAACATATTACCCATATTAAAGACGATACCCTCTGCCATGCGTATTATGCGGGAAAAAGAAATGTTCACGTCACCGAACAATATATGGTTGATGAAATCATTGCTACTATTGGCAAAGAAAAACATGATCAGATCATGAACATGGCGATACCAGAGGTAATTATTCAAATAATTATTGATGGTCAGGACACAAAAATTTCACCCAGTCTCAAGCAAATCAACGATGAGCTGCGAGCTGGAACTATTGTCTGGAAGCCAGAATTTAGCAATCTGGGAATTGAGCAACCAGAAGAAGGGGATGAACAAAAAAAATTCTTCCAAGATACTGTTGCTCAATACGAAGTTCTTCTTGCGTCATATGCAAAGCATGTCTCATTGCCCAGAAAATCCATCTATATGGAGATTATTGAGGCAACTCTCGTAGACCTTATTGAAAGAAATATCAAACAAAGCTACGCCGATGACGTAATTGTGGCTTTAGCGGGGGTTGTTGGAAGTTTAAAAAACTTTGAAGTGACTACCATGCTTATCCCTTCTTACTGCACTATATCCCTGTCGGATTACAAGTATCAATTTGAGGTAGAAAAGTACTCTGCTATCAAGAAATCAGCGGAATGGATTGTAAAAACACGATCAATATCTCCGTTTCTATTCTGGAAAAAGAAACACTGCATCACCAAGAACGAAGCTTGTAATCTTCTTGAAGGAATATTTACAGAGTATTTCTCACCCCCAGAAGAATGGCAAGAAAAAATGTCAGAAGCAAGCTCTATCTGAGCGACAATAAAGCTTCTTTTTTTATACAATTTTTGATAAATACAAATACATTAATATTGAATTTTTAAACTAGCTGACTACTTTGTTTTGAGATGTTGACATCTTAATAGTATTATTGTACTTTTTAATTAGTACAAGGTGCAAAAAATGGAACCAACTGTATTAAGTAGTTATCAAGGACAGTCACTTGCTATTACAAGCTCAACTAGGCTTGCGTGCGGAGTGTACGTTTTAAAGGGACGGATTGCTCCGTTTAACAAAATTGTTTCGTTTCAAGTTCTTTTGAATGAAGTAGGTCCCAATCCATGTGAATTGCGATTAGCATATCACAATAGCATATGGATACTCGTTGATGAAACAACGGGGGATGCATGGATTGAAGGAGCCTCTTTTCCTTTCAATAGAATGAAGGTAAGACTACCCCTTAAGAAAGGTTTCTAAAAGCATAGACTCTTAATTTGAGTCTTTTTTATATTTTACAAATCTACAGCTATAGTAATTAACACGCCATTACTTTCTCAAAAAGTCCTTAAGTTTTCTTATAAATCTGTTTAAAGTAAAATGTAATCTTGCTTTCTTTATTTACAAAAAAGGATATTAAGGAAAAAGTATTGCTTTGTTTTTTACTATCTCCTCGCAATAACAAACAAAAAGGGAAGTATAATCATATCATGTGAACCAGTACAAAAACTTGACATAAAGATGGATGGCGTTATAAAATGACCTTGTATTCACTAGACTCGTAGGCAATTATTATCCCAAAGAGGACCGCAAGGTTCTCTTTTATTGAATTTTATTTCAAAAGTAATTACAATAAAAAATATAGAGACCAAATTAAAGGTCCAATAATATTCAAAAAAATGGAAAACACTATTCTAGATTTCCTTAAAGATTATTGGGCAATAATAACATCCCTTATTCTTGGTGCACTCTGGTTGGTAGAGCTTGGAAAGTCAAGATTATCAAAAAGGGTAGAGAATATAGAAAAAGATGTCAAAAAAATTGATAAAATTGAAATTCAAGTTGAGGACATAAAAAAAGATATTGAGGTTATCAAAAACAATCTGAAAATAATTGAGCACGCCATAATAAAATGTGATGCAATCCAGATAAATTCTGAAGCATTAAGAGCATGCTCGCCACTAAACTTAACAGAAAAGGGATTAGAGATTATTAAAAATTCAAAATTTGAAGAAGTCTTTAAGGAAAATAGAAAGGATTTCTTTGACTTCATTGATAATCAAAAAGCAGAAAATTCCCTTGACATAGAATCAGCAGCTATTAGATCAATTCTATTCCTAATGAACAAAGAGTATTTTAATAGTGTTAAAGAATACTTTTACAACTTTCCAAATGAAAGCATGTGGATAGTTCTAGGAATATATGTAAGAGACTATTATATGAAAGAAAGAGGGAAGTAAGACGTATAAAACCAAAAAGCCCCTTAGGGGCTTTTTTACATACCCCTACACTTTTCCACGATTTTAAGCTATTATAAATTTACAATTCAATAAGCCTAAACCTTAACAGGCATGGCGCAAAACCGACCAAGATAAAGTGCTCTTCATCAGAACACCTTGGTCGGTCATATTCCCGAAAGGGGTATGGGTAGCCGAAAGGCTATCGCTGGTGGGGAGCTTTTTGTTTCCCATAAAATTATAAGTTAAATCCGACCAAGCCTATGAAACTCTAATTTTTTATTCAATGCCTCACTTTGTGGGTTTTTTCGTTTTTTTTAAAACAGAATAATCAGTTTAAGAATAAATATATGGAATATATTTGTACTAATTGCGGATTCCAAGGCAGACCTACCAAGATAGGCAGAATAAAGATGATCAAAGAATTACTCATTTGGTTATTATTTAGAGCTAATAAAATCTTTTACTTTTTATGGAAAACACACCCCAGATATACTGCTTGCCCAAAATGTAAAAAGAGCAGCATGTCTTTTATTCTCAACATCTATTTTCCCGAATACTATTCGCTGTACGCAAGAATATACACGCTATCATATCTCTTGTTGCAACAGACAGATCTTAAAGATTTTGAAAGTCAAAAATTGATACTTAAACAAATAGATAATTTTTTAAAATTTGTTGGTAATCCAATAAGATTATTGCTACACGAAATAGATTCATTTGAACAATTAATAAATGAATTAATAGTTCTTATAAAAAATAATAATTCGGAAATTGCAATTCTTTCAATAAGAATTTTATACAGAATAAACATTGATAAAAGCAATGCAAAAATTATTACATCAATCGGCGAATTTATCACCATTGAAAGTCAAAAAAATATTCTTGAGGCACTAGGGGTGAAGGATATTATTAATCTGTGTGATAATCATATAATAAAACAATCATTACTCAAAAGAACACAGAAAAATCCCGATCTTTATCTATTTATAAATAAAAATATTTTTGACGAACATGAATTGAGACTGGTTTTTCAAAGCTTGCTACTAGAAGATAAGAACTTGTTTCTAAAAATCGTAAAATATTATAACTATAATCCACCATTCAAATTAAAAAAATATGTATCTTCTTTAATTATCTACTCTCTTCACTACGAAAAATTAGATTACAAAACAACAAAAAAAATACTCTATACGATAGAAAGACTTGGGATAAATAAAACTGATACTCGTGATCTAAAAAAATCATTAAAAATCATATACTACAAAGGGGGAAGTATGTGCAAAAAATTAATAAAACAATTTGCTTTGAGAAACAAGATATGTCTTTAAAGAATTATTATAAGCATTGACTTGATATATCAATTATGATAATTCTTAAATGCTCCTTGTTAAAAAAGATGTGAAGAAAATGTCAAAAACAAAAGCAACTATACTTAAAACAAGTAAAGAGACCATTTATGTCCTTGTTGGAATAGAAGCTGAATGCCTAACGGATCTAAACGGAAAAGCTCCCGAACAATTAATCTGTATTCAAGAAGGAACAATGACAATTGTTCAAAATCCAAATCAAGAGCTAGTATCACTTGGTCCAGAGAAGGTATTGAATGATGAACATCGTCCAAAATCCATCACCCTTGCGGGGGTTCATTTCCCCGAAGATAAAATTGTCACCATAAAGACAATTAACTGTAATATTATAGAGCCAAATTATATTTAGGGCTCTTTTTTTTAAAAAAGCATTGACTTATGATTACAAACTGAATAGAATAAAAAAAGAGGAAAGAAAGTGGGAGTCTGTTCATTACTTGTCCTGATAATGATGGGCATTGCTGCTTATTTCATGTCGGGCGAAGGAAGAAAACGACGTTAATTACGTCAATTTATAAAAGGGCATTTAAACCCTTTTTATTATTTAAAAGTGACTAAAATCGTTGACATTATAATAAAATTTGTCTTATTATTACCCTATGCAATGTTCTTGCGGAAAGGATGCCCAATTTGAGCTAAGGGGTGATAGCGAGGTATGGTATGTGTGCGAATGTGGCAATGAATGGCAGGATTACTGTCATACCTGCGGTAAACCGCTAAAAGTAAATGAAGATTTTCTTTGCTCAACTTGTGGTGGATATTAAAAGTACTTATGTACTTTTATTTTTTTATTGCAGAATCAAAAAAATAAAGTATAAATAAAACAAGAAACAAAATTAAAAATATGGACAAAAATCTCACAAAGACACAAGAGTTGGAACTGTTATCATCGCTAGAATCCAGAGCAGAATCTCCACTCAAATTCGGATACATTGGAGATGGATACGAAAACTGGGTAAGAATCGCCGAAAAAAGTCGTGAAAATAAAGACTTGGAATTTGAAGAAGACCTTTTGAAAAAAGATTCTCTTCCTTTTATTTTTAGAGAAATAAACAACGACACCGATACAGTAAATATTATTGACTTTGGTTGCGGAGATGGTATTCCTATGCTTCCAATTTTTGAATACTTGGCAACCTTGAATATCAAGAATATAAACTACATTCCAGTAGATATCAGCCAAGCAATGCTAGAAGGGTCAACCAGGAGTATCAAAGCAAGATTTGGTTCTATAAATATGACACCGATTCTTTTTGATTTTGAAAAAGGAGAAATCATTGAAAAGATATTACAGATATCCAGGAATAAAAATACCCATAACTACTTTTTCTTACTGGGGAACACCATTGGAAATTTTGATAATACCGAAAAGGTTCTTTCTAATTTAAAGATGTCTATGTTTTCCGATGACCATTTGATCATCGGGAATCAAATATCCAATCTTATAAATACTTCCAAAATAATAAAGTACTACCAAGAAAAAGAAAAGTTTGATTTCTTTGTCCGTATACTACAAAACTACGGCATGCGATGCCAACCGAATGAATACACTGTTAGATGGAACGAGAAGAAAAAACAGATAGAAGGATTCCTAGTCCTAGAAGAAGATAAAAAAATAACCATTGCCGAAAGAACGCTAAGCTTTGAGAAAAATGAAGAAATACTACTTTTCATAAGCAAGAAATACATTGAAGAAAGCATCGTAGAAATGCTTAATAAGGCAGGATTCCGAATTGATTTATTCACCACTAATAAGAAAAAAGACAACTGCATAATATCTGTATCACCAACGAGATATAGATCATAAAATATAAAAAAGCGCTTTTAAAAATCTACTTCTTTTTTCTTTTTCTACTTTTATTATTGTGATTCTTACACCAATCTATTATCTTTAACCAATGTTTTGCTTCATTACTCATAGTATCCACTATATCTTTGTTTCATATTTGTTAAAAGACTGAAGTGTATAACATGTGAGCCAGTACAGGGTATTGCAAAATTTTAATAGTCATGGTATAAATAATGCAGAGGCATCAAATGCCCCATTCTCGATCAATAAAAGACATCGCTCGATGTCTTTTATTTTTTTGTTTGACACTAAAGAAATAATCAACTATAAAAGAGGTATGAGTGACGTTTGCAGAAGTGAATGTAAGCCAACCATTGACCAAGAGACTGGTGAAAAAGTACAGCGTTGTGAATGTGGTGGCAAGGCTACGTTAAAAATTGACTACGAAAAAAACGGAAAAGTACAGTTCATTTGTGAGGAATGCGGAAAAAAATATGACGCATGTTGCTACAACTGCGGAGAGATTCTTTACTCAACATACGACCTATCGTGCTCTTTGTGCGGAAAAGCAGTTGCAAAAGCAACACCAAACAAAAAATTTGCAGCGCAAAAAGAAATAGCTGTAATGCAAAGTTAATAAAGCACTTTTAGTGCTTCTTTTTTTTAATTTTAAATTCTTTAACATTGCAAAAACAATAAAAATATTATATTGTCCTATTAGGCTAAACAAGGTTTGGCAAGCACCTTGAGGGGAAAATGAAAAAAGAAGAAGTTAGTCAGGCGTGGTTTTTACAAACCATAAATGGAAAATCATTTCTTATTATTACAAAACGTTCAGGAACATGGGCAAGCTTATTTGCAGCGATAGAATGTAAAGACTCGTTTTGTGGAATCAATATTACCGAAGTAAATGGTAATTTGGATAGTCTTTTTGAAATGATAACCGAAGATGACGTAGTCACATTTGAAAATCAAAAGTGGGAAAGAAGCTTTTATTCCGAATTCTATGGAGAGATTAATACTCTACAATCATACACTATCAAATTTGCCGACGAGATAGTTGAATCAAAAAACATTCGCTTTCTTAATGAGGTGTATGATAGATTTTAAAGGAACTTGTTTCCTTTTTTTATTTATAAAAATTGTATCCCTTTCCTTTAAATGTTGCTTCTTTTATTGCAAAAAAATAAAAAATGGTATAATTTCTTCATTAGTGGCTAAATTATTTTAGCAAAAGCACTTTGAGTGATTAAAATGGATTTAGAAAAAATTAACCAAGTATGGTTTATGCAGACTACCAACAGAAAGTCCTATCTGATTATCACTAAACATGAAGGAAGTTGGGAAAGATTTTCTGATGCTATTAAATATGATGATTCGCTTTACGGAATCAACACTTCCGACTCAAGCGAAGTCACCCAAACCACTCTGGTCAATCTCATTGAAAGAGTTTGTGAATATGATAAATTATCCTTCATAAATCAAAGATGGGAAAGACCTGATAGTAATCTGGGTAAAGGAATTGACCCTCTTACCAGCTACACGATTCAATTTCTTGAAGAAGATATTGACTCAAAAGATATCTGTTGCCTCATAGAGGTATACAACAGAAGCAAAAGGAACAATAGTTCCTCTTTTTGTTCTATAAAATTTGCTCTTGTTTTAAAAAGGATAATCTATCCTCACTTATGCAATTATATATATACCACCTAAAACTTCTTTCTTTTAATTCGTTGCTACCTAAAAAATATCCATACAAAACCTTATCTACAAAACTTTCTCCATAGTCCCAGAGACTAGCAAAATCAACAGCAGGATCATCTATTTCCAAATGATTAAAATTCAGAACACCCGAAATGATACATTTTTTATAATCTATTATTATATGTTGTTCATTAAGCTTTCTGTGAGAAAGAACAAACTTGTATATCTTTTTTCTTTTTTTTGAGAAATCATCTAATAATTTTTCCAAGTATTTAATATCTTTTTCGGAGATTTTTTTCTTTAGTGTACAAATTTTTTTCAGCGATAAATCCAATACATCTTCCTCGTCCGAACCTTGTTTGATACCATTTTTTCTACACATAGGAAGGGAAGAAGAATGTAGTTCATTTAGAAAAATAGATAATTGATTGGCAATTATATCTTGCTCGTGCAAATTAAGTTTTTTAAAATTTTCTATACTTAAACATTCTCCATTAATATAATTATATCCAGCAAAATCTTTTTTCTCGGGTATATATGTAAAATTAGATATAGGTAGAGTTATATTAGGTGACAAAAATAAAGACATGTCTATTGCTCTTATTAGATTATTTTTTGCCTCAATATTCTTAGGAAATACAAAAACAATCTTTTTATCTAGAAATACTAAATCTTTATCTTTTTGCTCAATTACTTCAATTTTTTTGCCCGCTACTTCGGGAAAATTGCTACTTATTTTTGATAGATAAATATCTTTATTCATACAAAAATTCTAACCCATTTGCACAAAATAAACAATTATCTTTTTTAATTCCATTACAATTTTTATATTTTAAAACACAAAAATAGTTAATACTGCATAACTATATTTTCAATTAAAAATAAACTTGATATAATTAGTTTAGTTAATTAGTTAGCTTAATCTTAAAAAATAATAAAAACATATGAAAAAAATATCAAAAATCATATACCTTGCGCTTGTGAGTGCAATAGTAATCCCACAGATTACCTTGGCGGATTGCGACTTAACAAAACTTTCTCCCATAAATTATAGAGAGAAAAGTGAGAATGTTAGAAATATTCAAGATTGTTTAAAATCATTGGGCTATAGTATAAGCCAATCAACGGGATACTATGGACAAGAAACAATGAAAGCCATCAAAGATTATTATGCTTTGTGGTATGGGAAATGGAATGGGCTGCGATTAGGTAATCAAGGAATAGAAAAATTAAAAACTGCATTGACCAATATTGTTAGTGGTCCGAGTAATATTGGCGATTTTAGTTATGCCAAGTTTAAATCTAATAATGAATATCTAGAATATATAAAAAATGTATCGTCATCTAACTATTATTATGATGATCTGCAAATAGCGGTCCCAGTTGCCCCAACTGCTCCAACAGTTGATAGCAATGCAGCTGGCAACACTCAAGAAAAAACAACTGTTGAAAGATATTCTTCAACTAATACACAAGTTTTGAATATAGATGAGCCAGATATTGCAAAGACTAATGGTGAAACAATATTCTATAAACATTATGTAAGTACAAATACTGTGTGCCCAGGAGGAGTAAAATGTTTAATGCCATCATATTCTACGAGCCAAATAAGCTTAATCAAAGCGCTACCAGCCGAAAATATCTCTAAAGAAAGTAAAATAGATATTCAAGGAAGTTATTATAGTGCTAATAATTTGTTATTAAGTAATAAGGTTTTGGTTTCATTAGAAAATAAAAAGATAACAGGATTTGATATTAGTGATACAAAAAACCCAAAAGAAAAATGGGTTATTAATGTTGAAGAAAATAGTTCAATTAGTGACGCTAGATTAAAGGATGGAAAGATTTATATTATTACAAAAACATATTTAAGGAATGATAGTATTTGTCCAGTCCCTCTATTACAAAAAGATAATAGCACCATCCCAATTAATTGTACCGATGTATATTATCCAAACAAGGAAGGTAAAGCTAACACAAATTATACTGTCATTTCAATAAATCCAGACAATGGATCTATATTTAACAAAATATCACTTTTGGGAACATCTGACTCAGATATTTATATGTCCGAAAATAATTTATATGTTTCATATAATTACATTGAAGACAGGGTAAGCTATTATCTAAATTTTTATAAAGAAAGATGTGGCGATATTGTTCCCAGTTCTTTAATTGAAAGAATTAAGCAGATATCGGAATACGATATCAGTAATTCTTCAAAATTAGCCGAATTCAACAACGAAAAGGTAAAATTCTTAAATGGATTAACATCCGACGAAAGATTAAGAATAAATAACGAAATCAACAATAGACTAAAAGATTATTCAGAAATTCATTATAGAGAATTAGAAAAAACAGCGATAGTGAAAATTGATCTAGAAAGCCTAACTATCAAAAATACTGGAGTAGTCCCTGGAAAACTCTTGAATCAATTTTCAATGGATGAATTTTCTGGAAACTTGAGGGTTGCAACAACAATTGGTTCAAATTCCGAATTTAATGTTGCTTCAAAAAATGATGTTTATGTAATGGACGGAGGGCTTAATATTATTGGCAGTGTTAAAAATCTAGGTACAACCGAAAGAATATACTCTGTGAGATTTATTGGAAATATCGGATACCTCGTCACATTTAGACAAGTTGATCCATTCTATGTACTTGATTTATCAAACCCAACTAATCCCGAATTAAAAGGAGAATTAAAAATACCTGGATATTCGTCTTATCTTCACCCAATAGATGACTACACTATACTAGGAGTTGGAGAAGAAAACAATAAAGTAAAACTATCTTTGTTTGATGTTAAAAATCCATCAAGTCCTACCGAAATAGCTAAATATTCACTAGACGAATATTGGACCGAAGTAAACACAAATCATCACGCATTCCTAATTGATAAGACTCACAATGTTTTCTTTATTCCAGCTTCTAACGGGGGATATATCTTTTCTTACAAAGATAATAAACTATCACTAGCAAAAACTATTGCCGATTACAATGTTAAAAGAGCAATATACATAAATGATAATTTATATATTCTGGGTGATAATAAGATAACAGTGTTAAACGAAATTAACTGGCAAAAAATTGGAGAACTTGATTTAACAAAATAAAAAAGACAGGTCGCAAGACCTGTTTTTTATTTTAAAAACAAGATGATATAATCGTTATATGAAAAGAATAATAGGACATCTAGATATGGACTCATTTTTTGCATCCCTAGAAGAAAGGGCTACTCCCAGTTTCAAGGGGAAGCCAATTGTTGTAGGGTCGGATCCAAAGGAAGGCAAAGGAAGGGGTGTAGTTTCAACAGCTAATTATAAAGCACGCGAATATGGCATTCGTTCTGCGCTTCCAATATCAAAAGCATGGCAATTATCCGAAAAAGCAAAAAAAGAAGGCAAAGAGGAGGTGATTTTTTTACCATCTAACTTTGATTTATACGAAAGAAGTTCCGAAAAAATACTGAGTATAGTAAAAAAATATTCAAGTAAAGTAGAGCAGGGAAGTATTGATGAATTTTATTTTGACTTATCAGATAATAACCTTAAAAAAGCCGAAAATATTTGCAAAAAGATTAAGCAAGAAATAAAAACTGAAGAAAAGATTACTTGTTCTATAGGTTTGGGTCCCAACAAGTTAATTGCAAAAATAGCGGCAGGTAAAAATAAACCAGATGGTTTTTTAATTATAAAAGAAGAGGAGATAGAAGATTTTTTAAATCCACTTCCAATAAGAACGATTCCCGGAATAGGTAATAAAACAGCTCAGATATTATATGATTTGAAGATTGGAACAATTAAACAATTAAAAAAGTATTCATGCGAAGAATTAAAAAAAATACTACATTCTAAAACTGGAGAAGATATTTACTTGAAAGCAAGAGGAATAGATAAAACACCGATAATAGAATACAGGGAAGTAAAATCAATTAGCGGTCAGATTACCTTTGAAGATGATGTGTCGGATATAGTAATAATTACCGAAAGATACCTCAAGCATAACGAAGAAATATTTAATCGTTTTAAAAATAGTAATTTTAAAAAATTTAAGACCTTAACAATAACTATACGTTTTTCGGATTTTAAAACTATATCTTCGGGAAAAACTTTTAAGGATGCCCTAGGAGAAAATGATATAAAATTATTAAAAAAAGAAACTTTAAGATTATTGCTTCCTTTTTTAGATAGAAGGAAAAATCCAAAAATGAAACGTATAAGATTAATCGGAATAAGATTAGAAAATTTTGAAAAATAAAAAATTTACAAACTGATATAGGAATTTTTCTATCATTAAATAGTTTTACAAACAATTAAATTATAGTTATAATGTATGTATATTTTTATAATCAAAAAAAACTAAAAAATGAAAAACAGCTCAGAAAAAATAGAAATTGCCAAGTGTCTCCAATTAATTGAAAACGAAAAAATTGTAGCATCCGCGAGCAATCAGATAAGATCAAAAAAATTTGAAAATAATACCTTGCCTTATATGATTACTCTGCCGGCAATGTGGCTGTTGATAATCTGTGTCAGAATTAAAAAGTTTATTTATAAAATATTAGGACTAGGTAAACCAAAAATAAATTCCATATTCTTTGATGGATTAGGAAAGTCATCACGCAAGGTGAAAGAATATGCATCATCATGGAAAGCATTAGATATTGTATATAATCATCCGTTTTCTTATGCAAAAAATCTTACCAATATAATAGACGAATACTACTGGAACGGTCTGAATTGCCAAGGATTAAGAAATCGTAGAAAATTAATAAAAGAAGAATTAAGAAAAGCTATTCTAAAACAAGCCGAGAATAAAGAAGGGGAAGTAAAAATCATATCCCTTGCATGCGGATCGGCTGAAGTATTGATTGAGCTGATTGCAGAACTAAAAGAAAAGAACATAAAAACAAAATCTTTGCTTATAGATATAGATGAAGATGCACTTAAAAGAGCTTTAATTGTAGCAAAGGAATTTGGTGTAGAGGAATTAATAAAAACAGAAAAAAATACTGTTTACGCGATAAAAGATATTTCAAAAGAATTTAATCCTGATATAATTGAGATGATGGGATTTTTAGATTACCTAAAAGACGAAGAGGCAATTAAAGTGACAAAGTTAATCAAAGAATCTCTTAATAAAGATGGATATTTCATTTCGTGTAATATTAACAATAACCCCGAAAAGGAATTTTTAACGTGGGTTATTGATTGGCCAATGGTATATCGTAATCCCGAGGATTTACTAAATCTAGGGATTAAGGCGGAATTTGAAGATAATAAAGTAATATACGAACCATTAAAAATTCACGGAATCCTTATATCCAAAAAATAACCTATGGATTTTTACGCCATATCAGCTCTTATAAATGCAGTAACTAGCCTTACTCTTGGTTGTTTTGTTTTTTTTAAAAATAAAAGAAATCTCACAAATAATACTTTTATTCTTTTGAGTTTCTCGGTTTTTTTCTGGTCTGTATTTTATTTTCTGTGGCAAATCTCTAATACTTACTATGAAGCACTTAACTATACCAGACTTCTCTCTATAGGATCCACTCTTATTCCAATATTCTATCTTCATTGGGTTTTGTCGTTTTTAGAAGCCGAAGATAAGTTCTCAAACTTTGTTCTCTTATTTGGATATACAATTACAACTGTATTTCTAATTTTTTCATTTTCTCCATATTTTGTACGCGATGTGGAACCAATGATATTTTTTCAATATTGGCCAAAAGCAGGTTTTTTGTATACTACCTATCTTATCACATCATATATAGGTCTATTTGGTTATGGTGCTATTCAACTACTAAGAGAATACTACAAGACAAAGGGATTAAAACACTATCAAATAAAATATATTCTTATTGGAACTGTTTTTGGATTTTTGGGTGGAATAACTAACTTTTTTTTATGGTATGATATTTTAATTCCTCCTGTAGGAAATGTAGTAATCTCTCTTTATGTATTTATTTTATTCTACGCCATGATAAAATTTCGGCTAATGGACGTAAGAATCGTGGCAAGAAAAGTCTTTATATATATCGTCATATCAGCATTTGCTTATAGTTTTTTTTATCTCTTAATACTTTTTTATAATACTTTTTTTGGAGGAGTATTTAACATTGGCTCATATGCTTTTGGATTAATAGTTGCTCCTTTTTTTGTTTTAGCTTTTTATAATGCAAATAAAATCACAAGAGGGTTTGCCAATAAGTATATTTTTTCATCTCTTTATAATTATCAGGAAACTATTAGCAAACTCACCGAAGAACTCACAAATCATATTGATCTCAATATAATTACTAAGCTAATTGTCACAACAATAAAAGATACAATTGAAATAGAAGAAGCAAATATATATTTAGTGAATAACAAAACACTTCCATTAAGCTACAAAATAGCAAGTACTAGTGAGAGTGGAAAAAATAAAGATAAAATAAAGACTATTAAAAATAATTATCTAATAGATACCTTATCAAAGAATCAAAAAATATTAGTCGGAGAAGAACTTGATTTGGCAGTAAAGGAAAATGGAAACAACGAGACAAAGCAAAAATACGAGAATATTATTGAATATATGAAAGAATTAAAAGCATCTGTGATTTTACCTCTAGTTGCAAACAAAAAACTCATCGGAATAATAACTCTTGATTCAAAAAAATCTAAAGATCCATACACCAAAGAAGACCTAGAATTATTAACTGTATTATCAAATCAGGCAGGCATAGCCATAGAAAACGCTAGACAATACAAACAAATTAAAGAATTTGGAAAAACTCTAGAAGAAAAGGTTTATGAACAAACCAAAGATATTAAACAAAATAATCAATATCTTCAAGAATTATTAACAATGAAGTCTGATTTTTTGAGAGTCGTAAGCCATCAACTAAACACACCTTTATCTATTATAAGAGGCTATTTTTCAATGATGAAAGAGGGGGATTATGAATCCAAAAAAGCCTTACCCGTGATTGAGGCTGGACTATATAGAATTATAAATACTGTCGCCGACTTCTGTGATGCCTATAAAATGGAAGGGGAAAAAATGAAAACAGAACCAATAAAAATGGATATTGATTTGGCAGTTAAAGCAGTTGTAAAAGAAAAATTAGGCTATGCTAAAGAGAAGGGGCTAAAATTAACTATATTGCCACCAAAAGCAAAGCTTCCTGATGTATGGTGCGATCAAGAAAAAATCTCAAGAGCTATTGCAAACATAATAGAAAATGCTATTTCATATACAAAAAAAGGGGCAATAGAAATATCATACAAAACAATCAAAGATATGCTAGAAGTGTCAATAAGAGATGAGGGCTCTGGAATAACCAAAGAAGATAGAGATAAAATATTTCAAAAATTCTCAAGAGGAGAAAAAGCCCCAAGTATTCATCCAGATGGATCAGGACTTGGGTTATATATTGCAAAAAAAATAGCTGAAGGTAATGGGGGAGATATAACATACGAAAGCAAAGGTGAAAACAAGGGTACAATATTTAGAATCACTATTCCTATTTATAAAAAGCAAGATAAAAAAATAAAAAGGAAATAGAATGCTACATTGACAAAACTAGTAATATATTGTAATTTATAAGTATAGCTTTTTAAAAAAACCCAAGGAGGAGGTCTGATTATTTGACGATTAGTTAGACCCCCTTCTTGGAATACTATTTTTCAGGAATGGGAGGCACTTTTATGATTATGAACGAAAACAAATTCAACGAAATTTTTGTCAATTGGGACAAATTGATAACCGATGCAGTTGGATGTGATATGGAAAAAAAGGTTCTTCTCTACATACTGAAAACTTGGAATATTCCAAAAAACAAACTCTATGAGTTTATTGTTGAAAACGAAATAGAGCGCAAAGTTTTGGAAAAACTCGCCAAGAATGGTCCCATAAACAGAACCTCTATTTCGTTTGTAAAAGAGGTTATTATTCATGGACTTGAGGAGTACGTAAGACAACTTTTTGAACAGGGCATAAAACCCTGCAAGCTAGAAGTAGAAAGTGATCCTTTCCTAGACACTTGTAAAGAAATCAAGTATAAGGGATGGTTTATAAACTTTCCGATACTTCCAAGAACACGACTATTTTAGCATCTTTAATTATAAAGATGCTTTTTTTACAATTAACTCTTCTTATAGTACAATACATATAAAAATGTATTTATTTTTTGACACAGAAACAACGGGATTACCTAAAAATTGGAAAGCGCCAGTGTCTGATTTGGATAACTGGCCAAGAATGGTTCAAATAGCATGGATTATGTATGACAACTCTGGTAATGAAATAATTGCAGAAAATTATATCATAAAACCAGAAGGATTTGTTATTCCAATAGAAACATCACGAATTCATGGAATAACAACACGACGAGCATTGCAAGAAGGAGAGGATTTGTTAACAATTCTTACGCAACTTAAGGCTCTAATGGATGAATCAAGAACTTTAGTCGCGCATAATATTGATTTTGACGAAAAAATTATTGGGGCAGAATTTTTAAGAAAAAACATCTATAATCCAATAGAAGAAAAACAAAAAATTTGTACTATGCATAGTAGTGTTGACTTTTGTGCCATTAAGAGCAAATACGGATACAAGTGGCCAAAACTATCAGAGCTACATTACAAGCTCTTTGAAGAAGATTTTGACGATGCTCATGACGCGGAGACTGACATTAGAATTACTGCTAAATGTTTTTGGGAATTAAAAAAAAGAAAAGTAATATGACAAAAAAAGAGATCCAATCTATTTTTCAAAATCAAAAAAAATATTTCTTTTCTGGAAAAACAAAAGAAATAGATTTTAGAATTGAATGTTTAAAAAAATTAAAGGAAGTTTTAATCTCAAATGAAAATTTGATTTACGAAGCTTTGTATACCGATCTTAAAAAATCTCCCACCGAAAGTTATAACACCGAATTTGGAGCAATAATAGAAGAGATTAATTTTGCAATCAAAAATATTAAAAAATGGACTAGGGCAGAAAAAGTTAAAACCCCTCTCTTACTAATGCCTGCAAAAAGCTCTGTATTATCGGAACCCTATGGCGTATGTCTTATAATTGGAGCATGGAATTATCCTTTTGCTCTTTCGTTTTGCCCTCTTATTGGCTCAATTGCAGCGGGAAATTGTGCAATCATAAAACCATCTGAGGTTGCCCCCAATAGCTCAAAAATAATTGCCAAAATTATACAAGAATCTTTTAACAAAGAATATATTTCCGTAATTGAGGGAAATGCCAAAACTACGACATTAATACTTGAAGAAAAACTTGATTATATATTTTTTACTGGAGGCACCGAAATAGGAAAAATTATCGCCGAAAATGCTGCAAAAAAGTTAATTCCTTATACTCTTGAATTAGGAGGAAAAAGCCCTTGTATAGTAGAAGAAGATGCTGATATAGAAATGGCTGCAAAAAGAATAGTTTGGGGTAAATTTCTTAATGCTGGACAAACTTGCATAGCCCCCGACTATGTTCTTGCAAATAATAGAATAAAACCTCAGCTTAATTTTGCTATCAAAAAAAATATCATCAAATTCTATGGAAGTGCTCCAGAAGAAAGTCCAGATTATCCAAGAATTATAAATAAAAAGCATTTTGAAAGACTTGAGAAATTAATAAAAGGCAATATTCTATTTGGAGGAAAAACGAAAAAAAACGATTTATATATTAGCCCAACAATCATTGATAATGTAAAATGGAGTGACGAAATAATGAAAGATGAAATTTTTGGTCCGTTATTACCCATATTAGAATATGACTCACTTGCGAGCATTGTAAAAGAAATAAACGATCGTGAAAAACCATTAGCTCTATATATTTTTGCGGAAAATAAATGGGCTCAAGAATATATCATTAAAAATACTTCCTCAGGAAGTGTCTGTGTCAATGCTACAATATTGCAAACAGTAAACCCAAATCTTCCTTTTGGTGGAGTAGGAAATAGTGGAATTGGTAGTTATCACGGAAAACACTCCTTTGATACGTTCTCTCATAAAAAAGCAATAATGAGTAAAAGTTCTTGGCCAGAGTTAGATATTTCTTATCCCCCCTACAAAGGAAAATTAAAAATACTAAAAAAAATTTGGGGTAATAAATAATTATTAAAATAGAATGCAGATCAAAGCATCTTCTTTTCCTATATAGTTTTATACAAAATTAAAAACCACTCAGAAAAGTGGTTTTTAATTAGAATCTAGTGACGTAAGTCTTAAGTGGGGGAATACCATTAAAACATATTGCACTATAACTTGTAGTATAAGCCCCTGTTGTTAAGATGTAAATTTTATCCCCTTCTTTTAGATTTTTATCTAGTTTATACTTATTATTTTCGTAAAGTATATCCATACTATCGCACGTGGGTCCCGCTATAATATACTCTTTCAAATTATCATCATTTTCATCCAAATCACCAGTTGCAGAAGTTTCTGTAAAAATAGGATATTTTATAGCTTCATCCAATGTTTCTATTAATCCTCCAAATTTACCAATATCAAGATACAGCCAACTGTAATGATTTGCGATAGATTTTTGAGATATTAGCACAGCTTCGGTGACAATTACTCCAGAGTCTCCAGTGACTGATCGTCCTGGTTCTACGATAATTTCCGGAATATTATCACCAAAGTCTTCCTGCAAAAATCTAGTCACTTCTCTAGCATAAATCTCTATATTATTTGAAGGTTGGAGATAATCAGAAGGAAATCCCCCTCCAATATTTATCATCTTAAGTTCAATGTCGGCCTCAGAAAGAGAATCAAACATATATTTGCATTGGGCAATAGCGTTATCCCATTGTCCAATATCTCGTTGTTGTGAACCAACATGGAATGATAACCCATAAGGCTCTAATCCAAGTTTTTTTGCTCTTAATGCTAAATTAAAAATGACATCAAGATGTGCTCCGAATTTTCGTGATAATGGCCAATCAGCACCACTACCATCACAAAGTATTCTAAAGAAAACTCGGGAACCCGGAGCTTGTTTCGCAATTTTGTTTAAGTCACTTTCAGAATCCGTAGCGAACAATCTAACCCCTTTACTGTATGCATAAGCTATATCCTTCTCCTTTTTAATAGTATTTCCGTAGCTCATTCTTTCGGCAGAAATCCCTAAGTCTAATAATTGATTTAATTCAAAAATTGTTGCTATATCAAAATTTGATCCTCTATCAGCTAATACCTTAATTACCTCAGAGTTAGGATTAGCTTTTACTGCATAATAAATTTTTGCGTAAGGAAGATTTTTTTTCAATTCATCAAACTTCCTTTCAATTCTGTTTAAGTTAAGAACTAGAAATGGCGTTTCTTTATCCGCAGAGAATTCCTTGATTTTTTGAAAGTCTCCAGGGTCAAGATATCTTAAAATGTTTTTACTCTCCATTTTTTTATTTTTAAAATTTGTAATGATATTTACAGATTATATTACTATTTTCAAAAATGTAAATATTTTTACAGATTGACAATAGATAAAATTAGTAATAAACTTTTCAAAGTTCTTTAGAGGTTCAAAAGATGAGAATTAACTTAAGCTGCTATATAAAAGGAAACCTACACTACTTTTTGGCTATAGCTGTAATGGTTTTAGGAATTCTTTGTCCCTACTATTACTTTAAAACGGAAATAAGTGCATTTCTTAATCTACTATTTCTTTCTGGATGCTTTTATTTTGGGCAAAGGTTTGAAGAAAATTTTCCAAAATTATTATTGCTAGCAATAGTAATTGCAACAACCACTATAGTTGGTGTAGCCAATCTGGTAGGAATTAAAACTTATCTCTTTCCGTATGGTGTTTTTTATGGAACAATTCTGATTTTTATAGGCACCATATTCTTTGGTAAAAAAGCTATCATGAAAAGATAGCTTTATTTTTTAATGAATATTATTAAAATATATTATAAAATATTCTATCACACTTGACAATAGTGGAATTATGAGTATAATAAGAGTATGTACTCAGGTACAGTATCGCAGTACAACTCGGTAAATGACCGATTGAACATGAGTTCAATTGAACCAGAAGAATGCGAATCCTCCAAAAAAAAGGGAGGAAAAAGAAGGGTATCACTCAGCAAACTATCTGCCGAGATGGGTATCAACTATTCTGGAGTTCTGATTGACTCAAGGGTTGTGCAGCCGATTGAGCACTTTTGGCCCAGAGCCACCTAAACGCCTTACTTTTATGTTAAGGCTTTTTTATTTATTGACACGGGATACTATTTATTATATAGTTGTAGCTAGCAATTTAAAATTGCGTAGAGGATTGTATGTCAAAGCTTTCCAGAATTACTCGGCAAAAAAGAATTGGCAATCGCAAAGCCAAAGAGACCGGACTTCCACGACCATATACAAATCAGGTGTGTGAAAGAAAAAAATGAATTATCAACAAGTTCAACAAATGAGAAACGCCTTTCAAAGAGAAGCTGTTCAAGAAAGAATGGCAATGAAAAGATTCAAAGACTTTTCGGATCGGATACATAGAAAAAAGTAATAGACCAATTGGTCTTTTTTTATTTTACAAGTTTGATGTATAATAAATGTAAAATATGATAAACAAAAAGAAAGATACCGAATTAAGAAATAATCTTCTTTCTGGAGACTGGGTTATTATCGCTCCAGCTAGATCAAACGTTCCTAGGGGGAATAATGAATGTCCTTTTTGCTCGCTAAAAGATCAGGAAGAACCTGTTTTAATATACAACAACGGAAAGGTTGTAAACGATAAAACCAAATGGACCACTATTGTGATTCCTAATAAATATCCAGTCTTTACTCCGTTCGCAAACGAATGTTCAAGCGAGAAAGAAAGTTGCTTTAAGATGCGAACACCTGGTCATCACGAGTTAGTCATTACATCAAATCATGATAAAAATATATCCGAACTTCCAATAAAAAGAATAAAAGAAATATTCGACTGCTACCAATCAAGAATCCAGATTCTCAAAAAAAATAAACTTGTAAAATATATTTCAATTTTTCAGAACTGCGGAGAAAAAGCTGGAGCGAGCCAAAAACATCCTCACTCACAAATAATAACAATACCTTTCATAGATAAGGAGCTACAAATGATTATTTCCAATTCTAAGGATTACTTTGAAAGGAACAACAAATGCCTCCACTGTGAAATAATAGAACGAGAGATAAGAGACAAGCAAAGACTAGTTCTAGAAAACAATACCTTCATAGCCTATGTGCCATACGCACCCAAATTTACTTTTCAAATAATTATTGCTCCTAAAAAGCATAGAAGTCTTTTTGAAGATATTGCAGAAGAAGAAAAAATAGACCTAGCCGATATACTAAAAAAAGCAATAAACAAATATAAGAAAAAACTCAACGACTATGCCTATAATTTCTTTATCTACAATTCGCCAAACGACAACAAAGACCACAGCTTCTTCCATTGGTACTTAATATTAATTCCACGAATAGGATATATGGGAGGCTTTGAAGTGGGGGCTAATATGGAAATAATAACCAGATACCCAGAAGATCAAGCAAAAATACTAAAATAAAAATATGAAAAATAAACTAATCATTGCTAATTGGAAAAGTAATCCAATAAAAAGAAACGATGGTGAAAAATTGCTTAAAAACTTAGTACAAACAATAAAAACAAACAATAAGGTAATTATTTGCCCACCAACTATCTTTTTGAGCCATTTTTTGAACCTTTTCAGCCCTTATTTTCAGTTTGGTGTCCAGAATTGCTACTCTAAGGATAAAGGTCCTTATACTGGCGAAATTTCGCCTAAAATGGTACAAGATATTGGCTGTAAATATGTTATCATTGGACACTCGGAACGAAGGAGTTTATTTAACGAAACAGACGAAGATATTAACCTCAAACTAATTGAAATACTCAATACTACAAAAATAACCCCGATTTTATGCATAGGCGAAAGTAGGGAAGAAAGAGCCCAGAAAAAAACTTATAGCATTATCAAACAACAAATTAAATCTGACCTAAAGAATGTTGATAAAAACAAGATTAAAAATATAATTATTGCGTACGAGCCGATATGGGCGATTGGAACTGGAATATATGCTCACGAGCAAGAAATAGTAGATGCTAAGAATAGTATAGTAAAAATATTGTGCGACATTTATGGTGATATCGGTCGCAAGATAAGAATAGTGTATGGAGGAAGTGTTAATGCACAAAACATAGAGTCTATCCTAAAAAACGCAGACATGAATGGAGTGCTTGTGGGAGGCGCTTCACTAAAACCAAAAGAATTTTCTTTTATTGCAAACTTTAAATAAGACATAAATCAAAATAAAAAGAACTCTACAACTAGAGTTCTTTTTATTTATATTTTTTGTATCAAATTATTTACAAATAAAACCGCTAAATCATTAACGGTATCTAGGTCAAAAAACAATAGTGAAATGCGACAACTTTTGTCGCTCAAGAGCACTGCCATGCAAAATTTTTTCTCACCGATCCACCTATAGTGGCAATGTGTATGGAAGAATTATTCTTTCCAGACTTTAAAGTATCTGGTCTTCTAGACCTCATACAACTTATCAAAGCTTGCTCAGAAACTAGTGCGTTCTTATTCATTAATTGTCCTGACTCAAAAAAAACGAGCCAAAAAAGAATATATCAAAAAGAAAATTTTTCGTCAAGACTACCAAAGTAAATAATCAGAATCAATAAATACTAAGTTTTCTTTATTGCGATTTTTTTGGTTTTTAATCCTTTAAATCTTTACCACTATGATATTGTCTATGGATATCTCTCAATTTCTTATTTGTGACATGTGTATATATTTGGGTAGTGGCAATATTTCTATGACCCAAAAACTCCTGAATAATTCTAAGATCAACGCCTTGATTCAAAAGATCCGTAGCCATACTATGACGTAAAGTATGTGGAGTTGTAAAATATGGTATATTGGCAAGCGTAGCATATCTTTTAACCAATCTTTCTACAGAACGAGGCGTTAAACGGGCATCTGAGCCTTTTCTTCGTCTATAGTTGATAAACAATGCCTTTTCTTCGTCTTCTCGTGTTTTGAGATATTTTTTAAGCCAACTCAAGGCACGTTCCGAAAAATAGACAGTGCGTGGATGATTTCCTTTACCAACAACACCAATTTCTAAATCTTTTTTATTTTCTATGTTTCTAAATTGCTCACGATTTAAGGCAGTGAGTTCAGCTATACGTAGTCCAGTTGAAAATAATATCTCTAATATAGCTCGGTCACGAAGTCCATCATTATTATCAGTATTAGGTGCAAGTAATAGTTTTTCTATTTGATCTAATGTTAAAAATTTAACAGTTTTTTCTTTTGCATCTTTTGGTAATTGTATCTTATCGGCTGGCAAAGCAATGATATCTTTAGCAGCAAAAAATGACAGGAGCGACCTCAGAGCTATTAGGTAATAGTTCTGGGTCAGCTTTGATAGGATTTTACCAGTCTGATGATCCTTAAACCTAGCTAAATATAAACGATAATTCCAAATATCTTCGGGTGTTAATTCATGAGGCTTAAGATTTTCTTTGTGGGTGTTGATAAGCCAGTCAGTAAATTTTTTGAGGTAGCGGCTATAGTTTTCTTGAGTTTTAGAGGAGAGACCTCTTTCAATTTCACAATAATCAAGAAAGTCGGGAATATGCTTGATTATAGGCTTGGGGGAGTTTTCCATAGGTTTTATTGGTATTACAAGGTTTTTTATATATATTACGTCGCTTAACCTACATTGTACGACATTTAAGATATACTTATGTATGGGGTTTTAACCCCTCTCTACTAATTAATACTGGTATCTTCTAAACTATTTCTTTTTTATATTTTATTATTTTTATTCCCCTAAGTCAACTGAATATTTTTCTATAGAAATTATCTTATAGAAACATCCAGAAAAAATAAAAATTTTCAAAACTAACAACCTCTTATATTGCTATTTTTACCAGAAGCCATTTTGTGCCTTCGTTTTTTTGTATAATTAGAAAATAGCTTTATCAGTCCCCCAAATTGATCAGTTTTTGCAATCGCCCAAAACTACGTTAATGCAAAAAAGACATTGACTACTTGCTTCTATAAAAATATTTCCCTATCTAGTATTAAACTAAATTTAGTTTATGCTTGACATATCATTAAATTATTGTATTTAGGAACATGCTCAAATATAATAATTCTAATACCTTGTTAATTTTTTAACGAGTTTTTTTATAACACTAAAACACTAAGGAGTCACAAATCTTATAATGACTACTCCAGTACCACCTCTTCCTCCATTTAAATAACTACCAGTATATCCCCCACCGCCACCGCCACCACCTAATCCATCAGTACCATTTGAGCCAGCAGCATTAAGGTTTGCATTACCGCCACCGCCACTGCCTCCAGCTGCTGCAGAGCCATTGTTCATGTCACCACCGCCACCGCCACCAGCATAATAAACCGAAGTACCAGTGATTGAATTAGCCAATCCAATCCCTCCGTCTCCACTATTTGAAGCTTGACCCGAGCTAATTCCAGCACTACCTGCTCCACCACCGCCACCATGGTTTCCACTAAAACCAGAATTATTATAACCTCCACCACCAGCATTTCCTCTTGAGGCTGTACCCCCAACCGCAAGGGCTCCATTATTAGACATTCCAGCTCCTCCACCAGAACCTCCGTTTCCTCCATCTCCGTAATGTGTAGATCCATATCCGCCACCCTCCGATACTATATCAGAAAAAGAAGAATCTGCTCCTTTCAACCCGCTAGCTGCCATCGTAGACCCACCCAATCCACCCGCACCAACCTGCAACGAATAACTATTTCCAGGAGTGACTGGAAAGTTGTTATTAAAATAGTATCCCCCTGCGCCCCCTCCCGCACCAGTATTTCCACCACCGCCACCACCACCAATAACCAATAATTGAATAGAAGAAACTCCTGCGGGTGCAATCCAGTTAGTGGTCGTGGTGGTATTTGCAGTAAGTTTAAAAGTGTTTACGGTATCACTTCCAGTTGTGTATTCATTGCAATCCAACCCTGTCACATCAACACAAGCACTAGCAGTTCTACTTGCACTACAATTAACATCTGACCCGTTTTCACGACATATCCAACTTGAAGTAGTTCCTATCGCTGGAAATGACGGAGTTGAAATTAATGTACCAATAGTACAAAACGTATTTGTCCCAAAACCAGAAGAGGTTGCATAAAAAGTTTTATTAGCTGTTCCACAGATAGGGACAACCGCATTTGTAGTATATAATCCAGTTGACGAATTAAAGCTGTACGTAGAAGAATCAGACATAATAGCATTAATAATAAAAGTATTACCATCTGACCAATATGAATAATATATTCCGGCTTTGAGATCTCGCGCATTGACACTATTACCAAGAGCAGTATTTACTTCAGAAGAACAATTACTTCCAATAAAACAAGGAGTGTTTGAAATTGGATACACAGGATTAGATGTATTGTATATCAATAATGATTTTACTATTTGATTGATATCCGCTTTTCGTTTAGCATCATTTGCATTATTAGTTGCTCCCGTTATAGATAAAATAAGAATACCGGCAAGAATACCAATAATAGCAATTACTATCAATAATTCTATCAAAGTGAAAGATTGTTTATGCATATGGGATATTTTATCACGAAAATAAATTATTGTTAATATTAATCTGTGTATTTTTTACTTGAATTTTTATTCTAAAAAATATATCTTTTTTAATGGTACATATGAGTCCAAAATGTAACAATGGTTCAGGTACAAATTGCATAAAGTGCAACAACCAAGTCAAGAAAATTCCATCCATTTGCCAATTGGCTTGTGGACGAGAATGTGAGGACCCTCCTCACAAAACGAAGCAAATTGTTTTAATTTAAAACCCGCTTTCGCGGATTTTTTTTATAAAGGCATTGTTCCATGTTTTTTAGGCGGGACTCCTTCCCTCTTCATAATAAGCCCCTCTAAGCATTTCATTACTAGCTTCTTGGTATCTCTCGGATCAATTATCATATCAATTTGCCCAAGTTTTGCCGCCTCAAACGGATCTAAAAATTTTTCCCTGATCTCTTCTATTTTTTCTTTTTCAGTTTTACTAGGATCTTTACTTTCAGTAATCTCTTTTTTATAAATTATCTTTACTGCTTGTTCTGCTCCCATTACCGCTATTTGTGCCATTGGCCAAGCTACGACATAATCGTATCCAAGCCCCCTAGAAGCCATTGCGATATATGCACCTCCAAAAGCTTTTCGTAAAATTATACTAATTTTTGGAACTGTCGCTTCGCTATATGCATAAAGTATTTTTGCTCCATGTCTTATTATCCCCTGATGCTCCTGATTTGTTCCTGGTAGATATCCAGGAGTATCAACAAGATTTATAATCGGAATATTAAAAGCATCACAAAATCTAACAAATCTGGCTACTTTATCCGAGGCATCAATATCTAATACTCCAGCCATATATTTTGCCTGATTGGCAACAACTCCAATAGTGTTATTACAAATTGTTGCAAAACCAATAACTATATTAGGTGCAAAATTTTTATGAACTTCCAAAAAAGAATTATTATCAAAAATTTTTTGTATTACTAATCTAACATCATATCCTTTTTCTTTTTCTTCGGGAATTATCTCAAGAATATCTTCAATTTCTTCGCACTCCGAATCTATATCTGCGAAATATTCTTCCGAATTATTTTGAGGTAAGTAATTTAAAAGATTTTTAACTTCTTCAAAACAGTCTCTTTCTGTTTTTGAAACAAAATGGGCACAACCACTTTTTGAAGAGTGTACAACCGAACCTCCAAGTCTTTCAAAATCAACATCCTCTCCCGTCACACTCTTTATCACGTCTGGTCCAGTAATATACATTTGGGAAATGCCTTCTACCATAAAAATAAAATCCGACAATCCCGGTGCATAGCATGCGCCTCCTGCTGAAGGTCCAACCATTACACTAATCTGAGGAATCACCCCCGAAGCCTTTACCATAGCTCTAAAAATTGACGCATAACCATCTAAACTAGATATCCCCTCTTGTATCCTTGCTCCACCAGAATCAATTATTGCGACTATCGGACAACCTGTTTTTTGAGCAAGTTCAATGATTTTGACTATTTTCTTTCCATGCATTTCCCCCAACGTTCCACCGCTACGTGAAAAGTCTTGACTATATATACAAACCTGCCTATTGTTTATTTTTGCAAATCCACTAATTACACAATCTCCTGAATATTTCTTTTTATCTAAGCCAAAATCATTAAAACGAGTTTCAACAAAAGGATCTAATTCAACAAAAGAATTCTCATCAACCAGAAGCCCTATTCTTTCCCAAGCATCAAGTTTCCCCTTCTCGTGTTGTTTTGCGCTCAAGGATTGATCATTCTTTTTTGCATTAAATAATTTTAATCTTTCTAATTCTTTTTCAAATTTCATAAGTTATTTTTTAATTTCGTTAAAATATAATCTTATATTTTCAATAATCTCTTCCATTATTTTTCTATTATCAATGATAACTTTTAACTCATTCGCAATAGATGTTGCCGTATTAGATATATCACTAGGAAAATTACAAATATTAGTATTGATACCTATACCTATTACAGAGCTTATTTTATCTCCCTTAACAATATTCTCTGTAAGAATACCGCAAAACTTTCTTCCATTTATATAGACATCATTTGGTAATTTTATCATTGGCTCAAGAGCAAAGTTATTTTTTATAGCAATTGCAACCGCAAACGCAGAAAGCATTGTCATTATTCTTAAATCATTAATATTTGCTGGTGGCATAATTATGGAAAAATATAACCCTCCTTGAGGCGAAAACCAATTTTTGTTCTTGGTCCCGTGTCCATCCGTTTGTTTCTTTGCCACCACTATCGTCCAATAATCACAATCAATAGCAAGTTCCTTTGCTTTAGTATTAGTGGAAGGAATATCCTCAAATTCAATTACATTTAAGCTCATATTACTCTAAAATAACTAATACCTCTCCTTCTCTTACGCTCTGAGAAGGCTTGACCATTATTTTCTTTATTTTTCCATCATTATCGGAGATAATTTCGTTTTCCATTTTCATTGCAAGCAATGTTAATATTTTTTGTCCAGTCTTTATTGAATCACCGCTTTTTACAAATATTTCTGAAGCCTCTCCAGAAATAGAAGCCTTTATTTCCTTATTTAATAGTTGCCTTTGCTGTTTTCCAAAATCACTTATGCTGTTTTCATTTTTTTTTATTTTTTTTTCCTTTCCAAAATTAAATGATTTATCTCCAACTTTAACAGAAAGATCATCATTGTTCTCTATTATTTTAATATTATAATTTTTACCTTTTATTCTTATATCAAAATCCATATTTATATGCTTTGTCTTAAACTATTTTTCCATGAAGAATTTTTTTTATGTTTTCCCAAATTATTTCTCTTTACATTTGTATAAATATGAAAAATAAGATTTGCTAGCTCCTCTTCCTCAACAGAAGAGTGTATTGATTGATTCTTTAGCGGTCTGCAAACTAACTGATTAAGTATCTCGGTTTTCTCAATAAAATTAGTATAAAAATTTCCTTTTTTAAAATCATTATTTTTCAAAACTTCTTCAAAAAAAGGAATAGTCGTTGGAATACCTTCAATAATAGTTTCACCTAGTGCTCGTTTCAATTTAATTATGGCTTCATCTCTAGTCCTTCCCCAAACTATTAATTTTGCTAATAGCGAATCAAAGTATGGATATATACTTTGACCATCATGAAGAAAACTATGTACAAATACACCCTGCCCTTGTACTGGAATAAATTTTTGAACGACACCTGGTGTCGGTTGAAAATTCTTAGAAGGATCTTCAGCATTTATTCTTACTTCAATAGCCCATCCATTAAAAGAAATATCTTTTTGTTTTAAAGATAACTTGTCCCCTTGAGCAATTTTTATCTGCTCCTCTACTATGTCTATTCCCGTTATTGCTTCTGTGATTGGATGCTCAACTTGTATTCTGGGATTAACTTCCATGAAGTAAAAATTTTTATCTTTGTCCATCAAAAATTCTACTGTTGCTGCTCCTTTATATTTTACCTCTTGGCATATTTTAGCAGCCCATTCTCCCATTGTTTTACGCAAATCATTATTAATAAATGATGAAGGTGCTTCTTCTATCAGCTTTTGAAATCTTCTTTGAATTGTACAATCTCTCTCCCCCAAATAAATAGCATTTTCCCCATCGCATATCACCTGAAATTCTATATGTCTTGCTTCGGGAAGATACTTTTCCAGAAAAAAATCTACATCAGAAAAGCCCATTGACATTTGCTTTTGAATACTCAGAATAGCAGCAAATAATTCTCCACTTGTTGCTTGTCCATTAATAACTCTTATTCCCATACCACCCCCTCCTCGTTGCGCTTTTAGTATAAATGGTGGTTTTATTCTTTTTGCGGCATCTAATAGTTCTTTCTTCGTTTTAATTGTAGAACTACTAGCATCTAATGTGGGCATGCCAATCTTTTTTGCAATCTTTTTAGCTTCTACTTTGTCTTCAAACTTTCTCAAAACACTATGATTAGGACCTATAAATATTATTTTATTTTTCTCGCATTCCTGTGCAAAATTAGTGTTTTCGGCTAAGAAGCCGTATCCAGGATGAATCGCATCTACTTTTTTTTCTTTGGCTATTTCTATTATTCTTTTTATATCCAAATACCCTTGAGATCCTTCTCTTTCCAAAAAACAGTATTCGTCAGCCAATCTTGTTTCAAAGAAATTATCCTCCATGCCTTTTTGTGGGCACAAAGCTATAGAGTGAATACCCATTTCCTTGCAGGTTCTTATTATTCGTAATGCAATTTCTCCCCTATTGGCAATTAGAATTTTATTAATTTTCATAAGATAAATTTCTTATTGAATCCATTAATTTTTCAGTAATAATAATACATATTTCTTTATATTCATCACTTGTACTATCCAGCCATCTTGCTTTTTCAAAATAATCTTTTAAATCTAATGGTTTTCCGATTGTAAAAGAAATATTTCTTTTAATTTTCATCTTGCCTCTCGGTGGAAAAAGCTCATAGGCTCCATCAATACGGGCTGGAATAATCGGAATTCCCGTTTCAAGAAAAAGTCTTGCTACTCCCCATTTTCCACCCTGTATTGTTCCATCAGTACTCCTTTTTCCTTCTGGATAAATAATTAAAGAATATCCATTTTTAAGGTGATCAATAGCTAGCTTAATAGCGTTTTTCTTTGAAGCTTCATTATGTCTATCAACTCCGATAACTCCTCCAAAAAAATATAAAATATCACGTAATATTGCTAAAAATCCTTTTCCTTTATCTATTTGTCCTATAAAAACAAATTTTCTAGGAACACAAGAGTAAGCCGAAATTATTATATCAAGATAGCTTTGATGATTAGATGCTAATATAAAGTTTGTTTTTGGAAAATTCTCCGTTCCTTTAACTCCTTTTACAAATAGTATACTTACTATTGGAGCCAAAAAAATCTTACAAAAAAATGATGTTAGTGTATTCATAGTGCTACTTCAATAAATCACATCCTTTTTCAAATAATTTTTCGGCACCAAAAATCATTTCCTCAATTACTTCCTTACAGGTTTTAATTTCTTTTATTCCCCCTGCGTCAATTCCTGATAATATTGGCATTAAATCTATATTTGCTGAACCCTTATTACCTGCGAATCTTTCGGAATTTATCTCTTCGGGAAATGGATTTTTTTCTTCCATGCTCTTAATATTATCAGTAAGTTTATTCTTAATCGCTCTAATAGGATGCCCAGTAAATCTTCCGATAACTGTGACGTCTTCGTCTGTTGCATCAATTATTGCCCGCTTATAGTTTTCATGAATTGAACATTCTTCGGTTGCCATAAAACGTGTCCCTACTTGTACAGCTTCGGCACCAAGCATAAGTGCAGCAGCAAAAGTTTTATCATTGTAGATTCCGCCTGCAGCAATAACTGGAATATCTTTTATAATACTTGCAGCTTGTGGTACTAAGCAAAAAGTAGTATTTTCACCAATATGTCCACCAGACTCTAAGCCCTCAACTACAACAGCATCCATACCACTCTGTTCCATTTTCTTAGCCAATCTTATTGTCGGCACCACTGGAATTATTTTTATTTTGTGTTGTTTAAAATAAGGAGCAACAGGCAAAGGATTGCCACCCCCAGTGAAAACCACTGGAATCTTTTCACTGATTATAACTTTTACTAACTCTCCAACATTAGGATTTTGCATCAACAAATTCACACCAAAAGGTTTATCAGTTAAATCCTTCGTCCTTCTTATTTCTTCAACTAACCATGAGGGAGATGCAAATCCAGATCCAATAATACCGAGCCCTCCTGCATTAGAAACAGCTGCTACAAGATTTGAATCCGAAACACCAGCCATCCCTCCTTGAATTATTGGATATTTAATATTTAATATTTTTGTGATTCTATTATTTTCAAACATATTTTTTAAATATATTGAATTAAAGGGTCTTTTGATAAAATCTGATTCGCTTGCTTCACCAATTCATTCATTAATTCTCGTACACTTATAATTTTCTTGATTCTAAATACATTACTTCCAGCAAAGACAAGTCCATTTTTCATATCACCCTTTCTGGCATTTTCCAAAGCTTTTAAAATACAATATGTTTTATCACATACAGGACCGATACACCCCTCACATTCCGATAGATTAACACTTGGAGCATTATTATTCATTAGTTTTTCAACAAAAGTGTTTTTTATTGCCCTGCCCGGTAATCCAACTGGAGATTTTATAATTACAACATCTTCTTCTTTTGCTGATATATATGCCTTTTTGAATTCCTTATCTGCATCACATTCATCGGTTGCGACAAAGCGTGTTGCCATTTGAACGCCCTTTGCCCCAGCCCTGAGCATATTTACTATATCCTTTCCATCAAATATTCCTCCAGCAGCAATAATTGGAATTTTTATCTCCTTAACAGTTTCTTTGACTATATCAATAGTTTTGCGAAAAGGATGACCTTCGGGAAAGCCAAGATGCCCACCAGCGTCGCATCCCTCTATCACAACTGCACTTGCTCCAGCCTCTTCTGCTTTTTTTGCAACTTTTGCTGAAGATGCAATTATAAAAACTGGCACATTATATTTCTTTGACATTTCAAAAATGTCATTTCTAGAACCCGCTCCCTGTATAACCAAATCAACCCCTTCTTCTAGTGCAGCTCCAAGTAAATTTTGGAATTGTCCGATGACACCCATTATGTTTATCCCGATTGTTCCCTTTTTCCCAGCTATTTCTCTCGCCTTCCTGATTTCATTTTTTACTTCTTGAGGGTCTCTCATTCCCGAGATTGCTATAATCCCCACCCCGCCTTCTTTAGCAACATTTCCAGCTAATTTGTGAAGAGAAACTCTTACTGCCATTCCCCCTTGTATTATTGGAATTGGAGAAAAAATATTTCCTATCTTTAAAGCTGGTAAACTACTCATTTTTAAAATATTTCCGCCCTTCTCTTTCTGTCTAACGTCTTCAGTCTTTTTTTCTAATTCAGTTTTATCAATTATCGCAACACTAAACCTTACCTCACACTTTTTACTGTTTTCACAGTATGCTTCTCCAATGAAGTTAGCTATTTTTTCATTATACATTCCAAGCATTCTAACTCTATACTCTATTCTACTTCCTGGTAAAATTATCTCATAAAAAAACGCACTTCTTACTTGATAAGCAAGTAAATGCTTTTTTCTATTTTCTTTCCCCATTCTTTCCCGTAGTAATATTGTCCCAGTTTGAGCAATTCCCTCTACTACCAATACACCTGGCATTAGAGGAAAATCTACAAAATGACTTTTAAAATATTCATCATCTTTTGATGTTTGCTTGTATGCAACAATACTATTACTTTCAATTTTTTCTACCTCATCTACCCACAAGAATGAATCATCGTAAGGTATTAACTCCTTTATTTGTTTTTTTGTGTACAACATAGCTCTATATAGATAATCCTCCATCAACATTTATTACTGATCCTGTAATGAAACTTGCTTCGTCAGAAATAAGAAAAGATACAGTGTTAGCAACTTCTTCCGGTTTTCCAAATCTAGCCAAAGAAGTTAATCGTTTTACTGCAATTTGCATCTCTTCGGGAATGGTTTCAGCCATTCTTGTTTCTATAAATCCAGGAGCAATTGCATTTACTCTTACTCCTAATCTTCCTACTTCTTTTGCAAGTGATTTTGTAAAGCCGATTATACCTGCTTTTGAAGCAGAATAATTAGTCTGCCCAAAATTGCCTCTTTGTCCCACAATTGAAGAAACATTCACTATGCTACCTCTACTTAAAACAATCAGAGGCAAAACTAATTTTGTCACATTAAAAACGCCTGTTAAGTTTATATCTAAGACACGTTGCCATTCTTCATAAGTCATCTTAGCCAAAGTTCTGTCTTGGCATATTCCAGCATTATTTACTACCGAATCAAGTTTTTTAAATTTTGATTCAATCTGTTTCGCCATATTTTCCACTTGATCAAATTTTGAAATATCAGCAATAAATATCTCTGCAATTCCACCAGCATCTCTTATTTCACAAGCTGTTTTTTCAAGGTTAGCTTTTTGTTGCTCAATATCATTAAGAGCTATTTGAGCTCCTTGTGATGCAAGTTTTAATGCTATTGCTTTTCCTATTCCTTGAGAGGCTCCTGTTATTAAAATAGTTTTACTAGTTAACATTTTTTTTATATTTTTATAATATTAAATCTATATTTCTCTTAACCTCATCAATTTCTCTTCCGATTATTTTAATTTGATCTACTTTTGTGTCTCTCAAATATTTTGGTAAATTATTTACCATTCCTGTATTATTAAAAACCGCATCCAAATTAACCGGATTTCTACTTCCGAATATTAAACTTCTAAACACTGGAAACTTATCCGTTCTCTGAGGATGTATAGCTTCGCCAAAAATAAACATATTATCAATACTAGATAATGCTTTAAAAATATATTCTTCAGAGTACAAATATCTCAGTGCCTCATAATTACTTTTTTCTATGAGTCTCATAGCATTTTCATTTGACGAAGACTTTCCTGATTTTAGCGCAGATAGATTTAACAACAAATCATTTTCCTTAACCTCACGAGAAATATGAATACTTCCTTGATTATCAAATCCCGAATTAGCCAAATCAAATGGAGTTAATTTGTGTTTTATACACACATCAAGCAAGCCCGATTTTTGAGCTAATATTTCTATCGGTTTATCGCTAAGAGATTGGGTCGCAATTTTTATTTTTCTAACACCCACATTCTCCAAATAAGTAAGGATAGCATCCAGAAATTCCAAAGAAGTATTCTCGTGAAAATGATTATGCACTGGTTCAACTAGGGTTGGCAACACTAAAATTTTTGAATCTTTTCTTATTTCTAGTTTTGCCAGTTTTACTATATTTTCTATTGCATCTAGTAAGTCATAGTTTGCTTTCCATATCACCACCGCATCTCTATTATCAGAGGAAGCAAATTCTAGCGAATCCCCAACTCTTCTATCTTTCATAGACTTATAAGCAAATTTATTACCGCATTCGTCTTCAATAAGCAAAGCATAATAAGGTATTTTTGGATGCAAAAGACTAGGAATTACAACTTTTGAGCTGGCAATAACTTTTAATTTTTCCGTTCTTATCCTTTCAAGTTTTGAAAAGCAAAACGGACATATTGAGACAGGTTGCTGCCACTTTTTATTACAATTATTACACTTATAAAAAACCATAAACTTTGATTAAATTTTTTTTAAAATATGGACTGTCACGCTTCCCCCAGCACCACCGATATTATGAGTCAATCCTATGTCATGCTTTCTTACCTGTCTTTCTGCACAATCACCACGAAGTTGGTGAACTATTTCGTATACCTGTGCCAATCCTGTCGCCGAAATAGGGTGTCCTTTCGCCTTTAATCCACCAGAGACATTAATCGGTAGACTACCATCTCTATTTATTTCTCCAGACCTTATAAGATCTGCCCCTTTGCCCATTTCGGCAAATCCTAAGTCCTCATAAGAAATTAATTCAACCGAAGTAAAAGCATCATGGATTTCTGCTAAATCAATATTTTCGGGCTTTATACCAGCATCCTCATAGGCGATTTTTGCTGCCATTTGAGTTGCTTTAAAATGGGTTATATTTTCTCTCCCAAAAGTAAGAATATGGTCAGTAGCAAATCCCGATCCCACTACTTCAATGTCGGACTTATCACTAGAGATTATCACAGCTGCGCCTCCGTTTACCGACAAAGAACAGTCCATTAATCTTAATGGAAAAGATACTTCTGGAGAATTTTTTATTTTTTCTATTTCTACTGGTTTTTTATAAAAATAAGCTTTTGGATTAAGGGCTGCATTTTGATGATTCTTATAAGCAATAAGTGACAGATCATCCATTGTTGCACCATATTTTTCCATATACATCTGCCAAATCAAAGCATTTTGAGTTGGGAAAAGCATACCCTCTGTTTGCTCATAAACCTTTTCGGCTGCCGATAATATCCAATCAGTCACCACTTCACTCCTGTTATCAGCAAATTTTTCTGCTGCCAACACCATTACATTTTTAAAACCTTTCATTTTAAGAGCTGTCCATAGGGCAACACCTCCACCCCCACATACTGAAGCAATTTCAATTATCGGGATATTTGTTTTAAAAATATCGGACAATAAAGATACCTTATGAGTCTGATGTTCCCCACCTGCTGCACTTGAAATACTTGTAAAAACAATTGCGTCAATGTCACCCATAGACATACTCGCATCCTTTAAAGCTTCTATACTAGCCTCGTAAGCAAAGTCCCACCAATTTTTAGTAGAATAATCAAATTTCGTCATTCCGACACCTTTTATATACATATCAAAAAAAAATGAAATCTTAATTTTATGTAATAATAGTACCGTTATTTTTTTTATTGCCCAAATAAGTTGTCCCCACTAACTTTCGGTAGATGAACTGTTTTACTTATTATTAATCAACAAAAAAACAGCATACGCTGTTTTTTAAAATTAAGAAATAATTATCTAAAGTATTTAATTTTAGAACTGTTAACCAACAAGTTTGTCGGCTTACGCTTTTCTGTCACTTGTTCTTTGATAATGCTCGCCGTTAAGTATTATATCAAAAAGACCGCCTAACGATCGTCCGGCTCCTTTTCCAAAAAAACAAAAACTATAGTTTTCTAAACCAAAAATTATTTTTCTAATTTTATCAATTTCTAAATTATCACTTTTAACCATTTCTAGTATATTTAAAAACCCCTCCCGACAAGGGACACATTTATCACAATTATTTTTGTGAAAAAAGTCTGCCATTTTTTCTATGAGTGCAATAGGATTAGTTTTATCAATCTCAAAAATTTCTATTACTCCTAGACCAGTAAGCTCAATATCTATTTCTTCTTTGCTTAAAAAACTACCAAAGTTTCCACCAACTCTAAGAAAATAGTTATTCTTAGGCAAATTATTTGTTTTTTCCAAAATTTCTCTTATTGTTAGCCCATTAGCTAATTCAAAAACTCCGCTATTTTTAACATCACCACAAACAGAATAGAATCTTTGAAACTGGTATTCATTTTTGAAAATCTTTGCGACACAATAGAATGTCTCAATATTATTAATAAGTGTAGGACATCCGAATAACCCCTTCAGTTAAGTACGGTGGCTTTCTACGAGGAAAAGCGCTTCTGCCTTCAATAATTTCGCAGATTACAGTTTCTTCCCCTCCAATATATCCGACATCTGGTTTTTTAAAAACTTCTATTTTGTCATTACCTAGACTAAGAATCTTATTTAAATGTTTTTCATAATAATCTTCCCTAAGATAGAAATAGGCTTTTTTTGCTTTAACAGTATCAATGGCTATATTTATTCCCTCAATTACGTAATCTAAATAATTTTCAAGTATATATCCATCTTTTGACACTAATATCTCCCCATCAGCTCCATTGCAAATAATGTATTTATCTCCTCTAGTAGCGGTCACCATATCCCACTTTTTCCATGTTTCAAAATCTCCGCCACCCCGACCTTTTAGCTCAAGATCTCTTATTTTCTTTATTATATTTTTCATAGTTCAGAATTATACCAGCTTGTCATAATTCTTGGATAGTATTTATTCCCCAATCAAAAACCTGCCATTCGGCAGGTATCTATATTTTACCTTGATTTTATCTCCCTTTTCGTCTTTCGCGATCTGCAAAATTCTTAATTGTTTTTTCAAAATTTTCGGAACTATAATCAGGAAAAAATTCACTTGGAAATGCTAATTGAGAATATGCAGTATCCCACATCATAAATCCAGCCGAATTATGAGGATCACCATTACAGCCAGTTCTTATCAACATATCAACACTTGGCAACTCTGACGTCCACAAGTTTTTTTTGATATTCTCGTGATTTACTTCAATACCAGCCTCTTTAAGCTTACTGATACAGTCCACTATTTCGTCATCACCATTGTAAGCCATAAGAAACGTAAGGCAATGATTATTGTATCCTTTAGTTTTTTCCACTAAATCATTTATTACTATTTTTAGTGATTCCGGAAAAACCTCTCTCCATCGCCCCAAAATTATTATTCTAACCTTGTTTTCGTGAACTTTTTGCTCGTTGATCAATCGTTTAAAATAATCCTCAAAAATCTCAAATAAACAAGCTACCTCATCTTCGTCTCTTTTAGTTATATTATCAAAAGAAGCTCCCCAAAAGGTTAGGAACTTTATATTCAGCTCTAGTGCTTTTTGGAGTATTTCTTCAAACTTTTTAGCTCCATTTTGATGACCTACAAACACTGGTAGTCCTTTATTTTTTGCCCATCTTCGGTTTCCGTCGGGAATAATTGCAACGTGATTAGGAATGCTCATTTATGTATGTTTTATTCTTGATCTATTATTTTAAGAGTCTGCGCTCCTTCATTTTTAGCCGTAATATATCCAAGTGAAAAAGATAGCAAAGATACGAGAATTACTGCAACAACAAGAATAATCTGAGACTCATTGGCTTTGACAAAATTACCTATTTTTGCTAACATTTTAATTACTTAATTAGTAATGGCTGATATACATTATTTAATCAGCAAAACGAGAAAATGTCAAAAACAAAAGCCGCGGGTACAAGCCGATTGGGCAGAGACTCACAACCTAAATATCTTGGTGTTAAGCTTTTTGGAGGACAAGCTGCTAAAATAGGCAGTATTATAGTTCGCCAAAGAGGTAGTAAGTTCACTCCTGGGGAAAATACTAGAAAAGGAAAAGATGACACGATTTATGCCGTAAAAGAAGGAAAAGTCACTTTCGCCACAAAAAGAAAGAAAAACTTTGACGGAAAAACAGGATTTATAAAAGAAGTATCTGTTCAATAATCTAAGAAACAAAAAAAAGACCGATTAATTCGGTCTTTTTTTATTACTACTTCTTATAAATTCAATAAATAGTGGATGTGGCGATAATGGTCTTGATTTTAATTCTGGATGGAATTGGACTCCTACAAAAAATGGATGATTCTTTATTTCAATTATCTCAACCAAATCTTTTGCAAGATTTTTCCCTGCAACCACAAGACCATTCTCTTCAAGCTGCTTTCTATATCTATTATTTACCTCATATCTATGACGATGTCTTTCGGAGATATTATCTTTACTGTAAGCTCTTTTACTTATCGTTCCAGGCTCTATCTTGCAATCCCACGCTCCAAGACGCATAGTAGCACCATAATCTTTGTTTTTTAATAATCCTTTTTGTTCTTCCATTATGTCAATTACAGGATCTTTTGCTTTTGGATCAAATTCTTTTGAAGTAGCTCCTTGTATATTACAAACGTTTCTTGCAAATTCTATTGTTGCAAGCTGCATTCCAAGACAAAGACCAAAGTACGGAATTTTGTTTTCCCTACAATACCTTATTACTTTTATTTTCCCTTCAATTCCTCTTACCCCAAACCCTCCTGGTACAATTATTCCATCATATTCCTTTAATTTTTCAACTTTTGAACTGTCGGCTTCAAATTTTTGAGCTGAAAGCCATTCTATTACTGGCTCTTTGCCGCAAGCCCAGCAAGCGTGTTTTACAGCTTCTATTACGGAAATATAAGAATCGGTTAAGGAAAATTCTCCAGATTCAAAATACTTACCAACAATACCGATTTTTACAGGAGGCTTCTCTCTTTTAATTGTTTCTACTAGATTTTTCCAATCAGAAAAATCTTCATTTCTTGCTTTAAGTCTTAATTTTTTTAATATCCTATTTCCTAATCCCTCTCGTTCAAAATTAAGAGGAATTTCATATATTGAATCAACGTCTGGAGCAGAAATCACGTCCTTTGTATCAAGATTACAAAAAATTGATATTTTCTTCTTTCTTGGTTCATCCAAAGGAACAGAAGCTCTTCCAAGTATGAAATCTGCCTGAATTCCAGCTTCATTTAATAATCTAGCCGAAGTCTGCGTAGGTTTTGTTTTCATCTCGCCTATGATTTTTATTGTAGGAAGATACGTCACAAGAACAAATAAAGTGTTTTTCGGATTCTGTAGTTTCATCATTCTTGCTGATTCAAGAAATAAAAGATTTTGGTATTCACCAACAGTTCCCCCAATTTCAATCAAAACAAAATCACTTTTTGTTTTTTTCCCGACTTTTCTAATTCTTGAAATTACCTCGTTTGGAATATCTGGAACCACCTCTACACATTTACCCCCAAACTCAAGATTTCGTTCTTTTTGGATAACGGATAGATACACCTTCCCAGTAGTCATATAATTATCGCTTCCGATATCTTGATTCAAGAATCTTTCATAATTTCCAATATCTTGATCGCATTCGGTACCGTCGTCCGTCACAAAAACCTCCCCATGTTCAATTGGATTCATTGTTCCAGCATCAATATTTATATAAGGGTCTATTTTTACAGCAGTCACCTTAAATCCTTTGCTTTCAAGTATTTTTGCAATAGAAGCAGTAGCAGCACCCTTTCCAACACTTGACATAACTCCTCCTGCAACGAAAATGTAATTTACCATAGTTTTCTCTAATTAAAAAGAAGAGGCAAAATCTCTTCTTATTCCTCACAGACAACAACTTTTACTTCAGTTTCGAAGCCGTGATCTAGTTTTATTTTTATATTATAGTCGCCCTTTTGTTTTATATGATCATCCATTTCTATATGGTTTTTATCAACACCAAATCCCATTTCATTTAGTTTTTCAGCAATTTTCTGACGAGTAATAGACTCAAAGAGCTGTCCTTCGTCTCCAATTTTAACAGCTATTCTCACTTCCATTCCTTTCATTTTTTCTGCCATTGTTTTATTATCGGCAATATTTTTTTCAATTTTCACCTTATCGGTTTTAATTTTTTGCTCCAAAGAAGAAATACTATCTTTTGTAGCCAACACAGCCAATTTTTTAGGAAGCAAGAAATTTCGGGCGTATCCACTAGGAACTTCTTTTATCTCGTTTGCTTTACCTATTTTATCAACATTCTTTAATAAAATAACCTTCATTTTTTTATTTTATTAGTTTTTTAATTTCTTCCAAAGCTTTATCAAATTGGGGATCTTTGTCTTTTTCGTAATCACTCTCGGTTATCGTCACTTCAATATCAGGTTTTATTCCAGTATCCTGAATTCTTATTCCACTAGGAGTGAACCATTTTGCAATAGTGACCTTCACGCTTGAGCCTCCCGCAAAATCAACTACTTTTTGTACCGTTCCTTTACCATAAGTAGTTTTTCCTATTATCATAATCCCCTTATTATCACGAAGGGCTCCAGCCATAATCTCTGATGCCGATGCACTTCCTTCATTAACCAAGATTACCATTGGTACATTTTCTAATCCACCATATCCAGAAGAAAGAATAGACTTTTTATTTTGAAATTTATCCTGTTCGGTATAAATTATTGCATCCTTTTTTAGAAACCAACTGATAACCTCCCTAGTTTGATTAACTAATCCTCCAGGATTATTTCTAAGATCAAGAATAATTCCATCCATAGTGGTTAATCTTGGTATTTCTTTTTTAAAGTCAGCGTATAAGTCCTCCGAAAAATGATATATGCTCAAAACAGCAATTTTTTTTCCTGCTTGTTCTTTTATTTCTACATCAATCGTAGGAACCTTAATTATATCTCTAACAATTTCAATATCCTTTATCTTAGAATCTCTTGAAATAGTAAGCTCTACTTTTGTACCTTTATCACCTTTTATTTTTCTAATCACGTCATCAACGGGCATGTCGGCAATAGATTCTTTATTAACTTGCAGTATAAGGTCGCCCGGTAAAATTCCCGCTCTTTCGGCAGGCGTTCCTTTAATCGGAGCTATAACTCTTAATTGTCCATCTTTTGACCCAACCTGTATTCCTACACCACTAAAGGAACCCGCGATATCATCTTTAAAGGCAATTGTCTCCTGGGGGTCAAAAAATACAGTATATGGATCATCTAGTGACTTTACGGCACCAGCAATTAGTCCGTATGTCATTTTTTCGGAATTAATTTTGTCGGAATCAACAAAACTGTTTTTTAATTCCCTTATAACATCACCCAACAGCAATAAATCCACCCCCGATAAACTTTCTTGAGCCGAATCGTATTTTTTCTGCCAAATATATTGATTAAAATAAAAGCCCCCTAAAAAAGATGCCGTCACAGCAATTAAAACTACGACAACTATTGCGTAATTAATCTTATTCCAGTTTTTCATATTAATTTTTTACTTTATAACCTCATTATACAGAATAAAATCAGAAATGCAAAGAATACTAAAATTTAACAAAAATCAGTCAAAAACACGGGTCCCCAATAAATAATTCCATCTAAAATCTATTATTTTTACCTTTATAAAACTCCCTATATCATTTTTGCCCACCAAAACTACTGCACGTCCAGAGTTTGTTCTAGCAATATAAGTTTCGTTTCTTTTTTCAACGACTAATACTTCAAAAATTTTTCCGATATATTCTTTATTTTTCTCCTCATTCATATTGTGAAATAGATCAGTAAGAATTCTTGACCTTTCTTTCTTTATTCTATCAGGCAAGTCCTTTAATTTTTCATCAGGAGTATTTGGTCTATTAGAAAACTTAAAAATATGGATTATATCAGGCTTTACCTTATTTAACATATTAACAGTATCTAAAAACATATCTTCTGTTTCTAGTGGATGTCCGACAATAATATCTGTAGAAAGTATGACATCACCAAATTCATTACGAAATTTTTCTACTATTTCAACAAAATCATCTTGCTGATAGCCACGTCTCATTTTTAAAAGTAATTCATCACTCCCAGACTGAACAGGAATATGTAAAAACTTGTAAAATTTCTCGTCATTCATTTCTCGCAGCAGGTCGCCAATTATTCTTTTTGTCCATCCCGGATTCATCATTCCGAGTTTTACCCTAAAATCACCTTCTAGAGATTTTATTTCTTTCATTAAAATTGGTAAATCTTGTTTTCCATTATCAAATCCATAAATAGCCAAATCCTGAGAAGTAAGCTGAATTTCCTTGAAGCCATTTTCAAGGAAATGGTTTATTTGGATTAGTAGATTTTTTCTATCAAAAGAAATAAGATTTCTTCTAGCAAAACGAGTGACGCAATAACTACAACAACCAAGACACCCTTCGGAAACAGCTATTATCGCTGATACCGAATTAGTGGGTCTTTCATTCCTTATAAATATAGATTTATCAAGTTCGGTACTATCAAACATCTCAACTTTTCCTCCATCCAAAACTATATCTACCACCTCGTTTATTTTATCTATATTTGTTGGACTAAGTATTCCATCCGAAACCTTGCGACATTCGTCTTTCATTGATTCGGGAAGACATCCGCCAAGTATAAGAATCTTTCCGCTCTCTTTTAATTCTTTAGCCTCTTTTAATATTTTGGTTGAGGTAGTATCCACCACTCCACAAGTATTTAACACAACAAAATCAGCTAAATTTATTTCATTGACTTTTGTGTGTTTTTCACTCAAAAAAATATCCATCAGAGAGCTATCAGAATGGTTTAGCTTACATCCGTATGTTTTGATAAAATATTTCATTGTTTATTTTTACCAAATATATGAACCTTTTGCAAATAAAAATAGACAAAGGAGGAGTATGGTTATAAATATCAAAAAAACGAACTGTTTCAGTCAAACAAAAGCCTTCTCGTCCTGTTTGGGGTTAATATATAAAAAGAGATACTTTAAAAAGTATCTCTTATATATGTGCCCCAAACAGGACTCGAACCTGTGACCTTCAACTTAAAAGGTTGTTGCTCTACCAACTGAGCTATTGGGGCAAAGGGGCTATAACACGAGTATTATAACCCATTTTCGCGTAATTGTTCAAGTATTTCTTTTTGTTTCTTAGAAAGTTTTTGCGGAACATCTACGATAAGCTGTACAAACAAATCCCCCCTTCCAAATCCATTGAAGTGTGGAATTCCTTTTCCAGAAATTTTCAGTACCTTTCCAGATTCAACTCCACTAGGAATTTTCATTGAAACTTCCTTACCATCTATTGTTCGGATGTCTATTTTATCACCCAAAACTGCTTGAGAAAAGGTAATTACTTTCTTAAGATAAAGATTATCTCCTTTTCGCTGGAATTCGTTATGAGGTTTTACAAAGATTCTAATATATAAATCCCCGTAAGCTCCACCTCTTTTCCCAGCATCACCTTTCCCTTTTACCTTAATTATTTGGTTGTTGTCAACCCCTTCAGGAATTTTTATTTTTATCTTTTCTTCTCGTTTTATCCTTCCCTCTCCATGACAAACATTACATGGAATTTCAGGCTTTGTACCCTCGCCATTACATTCTGGACAAATACTCGTCTGAGTAAAAGTTCCAAAAATGGTCTTCCTAAATTGCTGAACGTGTCCAGTACCACGACAAGAGAAACATTCTTTTACATTTGTACCCGGCTCGGCTCCTTTACCATCACACCTCTCACATTTTATAAATTTCGTTATTGGGATTTCTCTCTCTTGTTCCGATAAAACAGATTCCAATGTAATTTCTAGCTCTAATTCTAAATCATGTCCCCTTTTTACATCTTGAGGATTTCTTGAATTAGCACCAAAACCACCACCAAACATTTCAAAAATATCTTCAATTCCACCAGCACCAAAACCACCCATTACATCCTCCCAATTTACATTTCCATTAAATCCACCGAATCCCTCAGCTCCTCCACCTGGCTGCCCGCCATTACCAAAAACAGTTCCGAATCTGTCGTACTGAGCTCTTTTATCTTTATCAGATAAGATTTGATAAGCTTCGTTTACTTCTTTAAATTTCTCTTCATTTCCTCCTTTTTTATCTGGGTGATACTGATGAGCGAGCTTATAATAAGCCTTTTTAATCTCATCGGGAGAAGAAGTCTTAGAAACTCCTAAAATTTGATAATAATCCTTTTGCATTTTTTTAAGAAAATAATGGCAAAGAAATTTGCCATTATCTCCGTAATCAGTTAAAACTATTTTTCTTCGGTTTCGGCTTCGCTAGCACCTTCGGGTCCCTTATCTCCTTCATTTTGAGAAGAATTTTCGGGAGTTTGTTGTTGCTGCTGCCCATATATCTGGCTTCCGATTTTCTGGATTGATTCGGATAGTGAGTCTGTTGCTTTTTTTATCTCGTCCATACTATCACTATCTTTTACTTTTTTCAATTCCTCAAGCTTCTGATTTACTTCATTCTTAATATCATCAGAGACTTTATCACCATTTTCTTTTAGAGTTTTTTCTGTATTGTAAATTAATGAATCTGCAATATTTTTAGCCTCTATTAATTCACGTTTTTTACTATCTTCTTCGGCATACTTTTCGGCATCCTTCTTCATTTTTTCAATATCCTCCTTAGATAATCCAATAGATCCTTGAACTTTTATTGACTGAGTTTTTTGAGTAGCCTTATCAAGTGCTGTCACAGTTAATACTCCGTTCGCATCAATATCCAGCTTAACCTCAATTTGAGGTAATCCTCTAGGAGCAGGTGCAATTCCGTCTAATACGAACTTTCCAAGAGATCTATTGTCATAAGCCATTGGTCTTTCTCCCTGAATAATGTTTATCTCTACAGAAGGTTGATTATCTACGGCAGTTGAAAATACTTGAGAATTAGAGGTAGGAATAGTTGTGTTTTTTGCAATCATAATAGTATTAACATTACCCATAGTTTCAATACCAAGTGAAAGTGGCAATACATCCAAGAGTAATACACTTTTTATGTCCCCCTCAGGAGTTCTTCCCTCTTCTTTTGCGGTTAATATTTCCGCTTGTATTGCAGCACCAATAGCTACAACCTCTTCTGGATTAATTGACTTGTTAGGTTCCTTACCGAAATATTTTTGAACGGCATCCCTTACTGCAGGAATTAAAGTTGTTCCTCCAACAAGCACAACCTCTTCAATATCAATCGCCTTCATCTTAATTTCTTTTAAGATTGCATCTACTTTTGCAATGGATTTTTCAATCAAATCTCTTGTCATTGTCTCAAACTGAGTTCGCGTAAGCTTGTAATCCAAATGTTTTGGACCATTTGCATCAGATGTAATAAAGGGCAAATTGATCTGTGTCTCCAATGCACTAGACAATTCTGTCTTTGCTTTTTCTGCAGCTTCTTTTAGTCTTTGAAGTGCCAGAGGATCTTTGGACAAATCCATACTCTGTTCTTTTTTAAATTCTTCAAGTATCCAATTTATTATTCTCTGATCAAAATCATTTCCCCCCAAGTGAGGCTCACCGCCAGTTGCAAGAACTTCTACAACCTCTGGAGAAACCTCCAGAATAGTCACATCAAAAGTACCTCCTCCAAAGTCATAAACTAAAATTTGCTGATCACTCTTTTTGTTAAATCCATAAGCGAGAGCAGCCGATGTAGGTTCGTTTATTACTCTTAAAACCTTTAAGCCCGCTATTTCACCAGCCGCTATAGTTGCCTTTCTTTGAGAATCATCAAAATTTGCTGGACAGGTTATTACTGCATTTGTTATGTCTTCTCCAAGTTTTTCTCTTGCATCTGATTTTACTTTTTGTAAAATCATTGAAGAAATCTCAATTGGTGTATACCACTTGTCTCCCATTAATATTTCAACACTATCATCTTCCTCCCGTTTTCTAGTTTCAAAAGCTAATAGTTTTAACTCTTTTTGTACTTCAGGATCAGAATATCTTCTTCCAATAAATCTCTTAACAGCATAAACAGTATTTTTGGGGTTAGTAATAGCTTGTCTTTGAGCTAACACACCAACAACCCTTTCTCCTCCTTTTGTTAAGGCAACTACTGATGGAGTCAAAATAGAACCCTCTCTGCTTTCAAGAGCTTTTGGTTCACCATTTATTATTGATGCATATTTGGTAATAGCAGTACCCAAATCAATTCCTAAAACTTTTGCCATATTTTTATCTTAAATTATTTTTATATCAGTATTTTATTCTTTTAGCACTCTCTTGTCAAGACTGCTAATTTTATTTACTTATCTTTACCTTTGCTGGTCTAATAATTCTATCGTTTATTTTGTATCCTTTTTGTAATTCCTCAATCACTATTCCCTGTTCGGCATCTGACTCTACTTCTTCCACAGCTTCACATGTCTCAGCATTAAAGGGTAGTCCTATTGTTGCTATTTCTTGTATTCCGATTGATAACAAAAAATAATCAAGCTGTTTTTTTATTAATAGTAATCCTTTGATATTATTATCATTTTTTTTGTCATCTGGTATTGCCCTTTCGGCAAGATTAAAATTATCCAACACAGGCAAAAGCCCTTCAAAGATATTTTCTTTCATTGAAATACTTAAACTTTTCAATCTTTCTATTTCCTCTTTTTTATAGTTTAAGAAATCAGCTTCAGCTCGTTGCCATCCAGTAAAAAATTCTTTATTTTTTTCTTTAAGTTCATTTATTTCTTTTTCCATTAAAGAAATTTTTTCATTTTCGTTCCTCAAAGTGTTTTCTTTTTTATCGTTTTTGATTTCCTTTTTTACTTCTTTTTTCATATTTAAGTTAATTCGCTTAGTATTCTATTTAAGTGCTTTATTAAAGAAATGTTTTTACCATAATTCATTCTCTTTGGTCCTATAAGTGCCACATTGGCGATATCTTTGTTGTTTTCGTTTTCAATTCTTGTACAAATTATGCTTACATTATCTGCTTTAAGTATTGGTATCTCTTCTCCGATGTAAATTTTTATGTCTCTTTGAATTTGTAAGTCTTCTATTTTTTCCTCAATATCATCTACAAGATGTAAAAACTCGGAAATAAAATCTCTTTGTGTAAATTCTGGCTTGTCAACAATCTCGTCTAATCCCGACATCCAAGAAAGTCGGTCATTGGGATAATTCACAATAATGAAACTTGAGGAAAGTTCCGATAATGTTTTTGCCAAATCGCTCGCCATTCTAAAACGATCTTCCACATCTCTAGCTACTATCTCTTCAATCATTTTTTCAAACTTTTGCTCTTTTTCTTTTTCAATCTCTAAAAGCATTTGATCTACAAAAAAACGATATGCTTTATCGGTTGGAACACGTCCCGCGGATGTATGAGGTTGCTCTAGATAGTCGGCTTGAATGAGGTTCTGCATCTCAATCCTTATTGCCGAAGAACATAAACCGAAGTTATACTTCTCCGCCAAAAAACCAGAGCTCACCGGCTCGGCTGTTCTGATATATTCCTTCATCAGTGCCTTTAGTATTTTTGCCTGCCTTTCGGTTATCATAATATTTTATTATCAAAATTATAACACTCTTTTTTTATCAGTCAATACCCATGATTGCCAAAATAAAAAACGGCTACATTGCCGTTTCGTCTAAATAATACTTATTTGTCATTTTCATATCTTCATCAAACTCATATACCATCGGCACCCCAGTAGGTATCTCAACTTGCTCAATCTCTTTGTCATCTAATTCTTCAACAAATTTGATTATTGCTCTTATACTATTTCCATGAGCTGATATTAGTACTTTCTTGCCACTTTTTATAGCTGGAACTATATTATTATCCCAATAAGGACGAACTCTTTTTTCGGTATCTTGTAAGCTTTCAGTCATTGGAATTTCTTCCTGTTTTAGATCCTTATACTTAGGATCATTCGTTGATGATCTCGGATCTCCTTCTTCAAGTTCTGGGGGTCTAAAAGCGTATCCTCTCCTCCATTGCATAAATTGTGTTTCTCCGTATTTATCCCGTATTTCAAATTTATTCATCCCCTGCAAGGCGCCATAATGCCTTTCATTTAGCCTCCAACTGTATTCTATCGGAATACTCAATTCCATTTCTTTTAACACTATCTCCAGAGTCTTGATTGCTCTAGACAAAACAGATGTAAATGCCATATCAAAAACATATCCAGCCTTTTTAAGTATTAAGCCGGCTAATCTCGCTTCTTCAATACCCTCAGGAGATAATTCTACATCTGTCCACCCCGTAAATATGTTTTGGGCATTCCACACGCTTTGCCCATGCCTCACTATAACTAATTTATACATCTTATTTTTTCTTTATTAATATTCTTATTCTTTCCGAAATATTTTTCCTTCTTTCTTTATCGCGCAACACAGTAATAACTGCTGGGAGTAAAGAAATAAAAATAATTACTGCGATAACAGGCAATATTATTCTATCAGCATCAGGAATTATTTGTCCAAAATAATAGCCAGATACTGGAAGCAATATTGTCCAAATAACTCCTCCCAAGATATTATACACGAAGAATTTTCTGTATCCAATTTTTCCAACCCCAGCCATAACTGGTGTGATTGTCCTGATTATTGGCAAAAATCTAGCTAGTATTATTGTTTCCCCTCCATATCTTTTAAAATATTTTTCGGTTCTTTCTATATGCTTTTTGTCCAAAAAAAATGAATCGGTTTTTATGAAAATCTTAGGTCCATATTTATTTCCCAAATAATACCCCAAAGCATCGCCTAGTACTGCAGCAATTAAAGACACAATGATAGTAGTTTTTAAATCCAAGAATCCAGTTGAAGCCAAAAATCCCGCAGTAAAAAGAAGGCTGTCTCCAGGAAGAAAAAAACCTAATAGTATTCCTGTTTCAGAAAAAACCGCTAAAAATAAGCCAATATATCCTGCTGTTTCAATTATTGATATCGGGTCTAAAATATTCATTCTTTTTTAGTTTTAAACTTCCTTCTCTAATGATTTTAAAGCCATCAACAAAAGAAACTATAGTTGATGGTTTTTTGTTTAATCTTCCTGCATCTATATACAATGCTTTATCCTTAAAATAATCAAAAGCTTCTTCTATTGTTATAGATGGTTCACATCCCTGTATATTTGCGCTTGGGGCAACAAGTGGACCTAATTTTGATATCGCCTTAATTAACCATTTATCATCAGGGATTCTAAAAGACAATGCCTTTTTGTTTCTATATAGATATTTGAATTTAGTATCATTGCATCTAAATATCGCTGTTATTTTACCAGGCCACATTATTTGAAGCCATTTTTTTTCTTCTTTACTTAGCTTAACCCCAAATAAAGCAATATCTCTTAAAGACGATACTAGAATAATAAAAGGCTTTTCTTTGTCTCGCTTTTTCAGTTTATAAAGATTTAGAACTGCCTTTTTATCTAATGCAGGGACAGTAATACCATAGATTGTATCTGTTGGAATAACAATCGGTTTACCCGATGAATACGCCTTTGCCATTAAATCAATTTCTTTTTTTCCTAATTGTTTTGTCATCCCCTGTATTATATCAAATATCGTATAAAAAAAGAAACAAGATTAATATCTTGTTTTTAAATAATTTGTTGCTTTGGGTGGAAAAAACATATTAACTTTTTTCCCTCGGCAATTCTTTTTTGAAAAATACTTTTCTCTATTCTGTATTTCAGGATACCTGATTTCTCTCTCCAGAGAAAGATCAAAAAAATGCAACATAAAGAACAATTCTAACATAAAGACCTCCACAAGGCTTCTTAATACTTTGTAATACTAGTTAAGATAAAAATCAACAAGATTAGTCACATTTGATACCTGTATTATATAAAAAAGAGGTAGTCACCTCTTATGCATCAAACTTTGAAACAATAGCTTGAAGATTTTCCCCAATGCCAGGAATAGAGAACAGAGCATCCAATCCCCCGTTCGCTTTTATTTGTTTCCATTCTTCTTTGGTTCTGTCTGCGTTTTCGGCTTGAACCCTAACCGAATCTGGAGCAAAAGCAACTTCTTCAATCGTTAACTCAGGAGTAGGGTCTAAAGTTGTGATTTCGCTCAACTGTATTCCCATCTCCTCAAGCTGAGAAATGATAACTATCTCTCTTACTAAATCTGATTTCAATGTTTTTCCGATGTTTATAGTTGTCATTTTTCCTGACATATTATGATTATAAAATATATTAAATAATATGTCAATAAAAGTAAAATAAAAAAGGCAATTTTGCCTTTCAAGCACTTTTCCAAGAGAACACTCTAGAAAAGAACAGTCTGTCCGCAACTCGCATATCCTTCCTGTGTGCAATTTTTCTACGTAGGCAGAGGTTTTTTAAGTACCATCGCGAAAATTCTTCACTTGCACCAATCAACGCATCTACGTCAGTATCCAAACTGTAATGGAATTCGTTCCTTCTAATCCACAATAGGCACCAGAAAAGGAATATGCCTCGGTTCCAAACACTCCTCTTTACTTGCCGAAGCCTTAACCTCAGCAGAAACAACCTAAGGTTCATGCCGAAAGTATAGCACAAAACTAGAAAAATCAAAGTCTTTGTTATTCCCGCTTGCCCGCCTCTGGAGGGCTTGCCTCACCGCAGGCGGACGAAGGCGATTAATTTCTTTGTGTTTGTCATTCCCTTGGAGAAGGGAATCTCAAAGAAATTAAATAAGACTCTTTTAAGTTTTCTGTAAGAAAACTACCGAGTACTAGTTACTAGTTACGAATTGCTAATCCCTGAAGCTTACTAATTGCGAATTACTGATTACTAGTTTTGATATTTAAAGTCTTTCTAGATCAACTATCTCGTCAATGCGTATTTTTTTAACAAAATCTGGAACGTGACTTACCAATATCATCGCACCTTCGTATTTATCCAAAGCTTGAGCGATTACAGGAATGTGGCGAAAGTTTATGTGATTAGTCGGCTCATCTAATATTAGTAGTCCTGGTTTTTGCATGACTAATCTTGCAAACGAAACCAATCCCTTCTGCCCCTCTGACAAGTCTCCTATTTTAGAACGCATCAAATCTCCAGTAATAAGAAACCCAGCCGCAATACCCCTCATTTGTTCTTCATTCAGATCCTTAGCCACTCTTAGAAGTGAATTAAATACCGTATCTTTAAAATCAAGAGTAGAAAAATCTTGTCTATAATATCCGACCTCAACACCCTCGGTTATGGCAGCACCTTTTGCAGTACTATTGGCAAGAGATTCAAGTAGGGTAGATTTACCTATTCCATTTGGACCAGACAGAAGCAAGTGCTCATTTTTGCGAAGAGAGATATTTACATTCTTTACAGATGGTTTACCTTTTTTCATCACACTCAAAGAAGAAATATACATCAATTCTCCACCAACCCCCCGTTGCATAGGGATTTTAAATGGCTTTATGGTTTTATCTTCTCTCCTTATTTCTACTTTTGCTTCTTCTAAATCGGAAGCCTTATCTCTCATACGCTTTGCAACCATTCTCATCTGACCCCCCTTGTTTGCAAAAAAATTAGCCTTGTCTTTATTCTCTTGGATTTCTTTGGCAAGCTGAGCATTCTTCATTCCCTGCTTCTCTACCCGAGCAGTTATCTCTTTTACAACATCATAGTAGTTGCCAGCATATTGTTCGGTTTTCCTATTAAAAACATCCAAATAAACAACCGCCTCTGTAAAAGAATTTAAGAAATTAGCATCATGAGAAATTACGACAACTGTTTTTTTGCAACCAATAATAAACTTTGTCAAATGCTCAATTCCCTCCTTGTCTAGATTATTTGTTGGTTCGTCAAGTAGTAATACATCGCTATTTTGTATTAGCGCTGAAGCGAGTAATAGTCTTGCTTGCTGTCCACCCGAAAAAGATTTTATAATCCTATCTTTAGGAGCATCCAAATTAACTATCTCTAGGACATCATCAATTTTTGGATCAATATCATAAACTTTTTTAGTAAAGCATTTTTCAAAAAATTCTCTAACAGTCAACGATAATTGATCTCTAGGTATTACTTGTTTTGCAATAGCTATTGATAAGTTTTGGGCAATATTTATCTTTCCTGACTCTGGTTTTAATTTCCCGACTATAAGCTGAAATATAGTACTTTTGCCAGCACCATTTTGTCCCATCAAAGTCACTTTGGAATTCCTACGTATAGAAAAACTAGCCTCACTCAAGATTAGTTTCTTGTCATACTCAAATGACACTTCATCAAATCTGATTATAACTTCGTTTGACATAGTTATTACAATTAAAATAAGGCACCTTTATAAGTGTCTTACATTTTTCTACATTATATCCATATTTTGACCTCTCGGTCAAGAATTAATACCTTATATGTATTATAAACAATTCCCCATTATCTCATTGATAGTTTTTCCACCAATCAAATTCTTTATTTCTTCTCGTTCCCCACAACTAAACCAATGACTTTTGTATCCAGTCCTAGTAATAAAATCTCCTTTCTCAAAATTAGTTTTTTCTAAATCTATTTTTCCAACTAATCCTTCCAAAGAAGCATATATAGAAACACCCTCGTCTTTTAAAGATTCTTGAGTAAATAAAGAAATAATAACCTCACCGTGTTTTTCTTTTGCAAAGTTAGCTACTTCGTCAATTATTTTATATGGATCACCATATGGAGTCCCTAATGAGTTTTGTAAACTCATTACGATTGGCTTTTCAATTTCTACTAGTTTAAGACTGCTCTGTAGCTCTTGAGCATCACACTCAATAACCAGACAGTTCTTATAATCCTTAACTGTCTTTTTCAATTCCCGAAGCATATTTTTATCAAGCTCAACAGCATAAAAACTCTTTGCCTTTGGGGCGAGAATCGGAACAACTCTTCCATATCCAGATCCAACATCAACAATAGCTTTTTCACTCAAATTATCTATTGAACAAAGATAATCCAACTCCTTATCTATAAAATCTCTCAAAAAGGGATTATTAGTGTTTTCAACCAATCTTATATATTCATCTGTCTTCCAATCATACTCCATATCTATGGTCTTTTTATATTTCTAAATAATTGAATAGCTTCATCATCATTCATAATATCTGGTTGAGAATAATCTTCTATCAAAACTGGAATAAGGTTATAATCAAACACTCCGTTTTCATTGAAATATATCTCAGCAAGAAAACCTTGCTTTGTTTCCTTTGACCACTCCTGATCAAAAATAAAATTACCCAAACTGTAGAAGATGTATTTCTCTTTATATTTTTCTATATCTTGTATCTGATGCGGATGATGCCCAATTACTAAATCCGCACCACTATCAATTGCCTTATGAGCAAAATTTATTTGATTTTGATTTGGTCTGTATGTATATTCAATCCCAGCATGCATAGAAACAATTACGAAGTCCGCAACTTTTTTTGCTTTTGCTACATCTTCCGCAAGCTTACTTTCATCCATATATACAACCCCATAGTTATTTTCTTCGGCTTCATAGCTTTTAGGTATTATTGTGCCATCGGTATATGCCAAAAACGCAAATTTCAATCCTTTTTTCGTAATAATTGTTGGATTAGATGCTTCACCATTATCTTTACCAGCTCCAATCGTATTAATACCAAGAGCCCTAAGGGCATTTATGGTAAACTTCACACCAGCTTGCCCTTGGTTTCCCATATGATTATTTGCAAGTGAAATAACATTAAAACCAGCATTCTTTAAACTTTTCTCCACACCTGGCCTTGCACGAAAAACAGTACCTTCCCATGGCATAGAATCACCAGGAGCAATTGGACTTTCAAGATTACCAAAAACTATATCGCCATCGTCAAGATAGTTTGATATTTTTTGAAAAGGATAATCATTCCCCATTTTAGACATTCGCATATCTACCCCCCTTGAAAGCATTATATCTCCAACAGCAATTAGTTTTACAGACTTTTTGTAAGGTTTAAGCTCATCGGTATTATCGTCTGGTTTTAAAATATCAACTACCGAAGACCTGTTTTCCTGCATGCTAGAAAAAGTATTTAACGCAAAAAAAAGACCAATCGTCAAAATAATTACGATAATGGCACGTAATAAATAAAGTGTTGTTTTTTCCTTTTTCATTGCTGAAACTTATCTGATAAAGATTTCTGCAATTATAAACGTAATGTACAATAAAAGCAATATAGATGCTTCTTTTTTACTAATTGATTGTTCTTGTTTTGCAAACCAGAAAAACATTATTAACGATATTATTAGAAATATCCTAGCTATTTCAAGAGAAGCCATATGTCCCGTTAAATCAATTGGGCAAATTATTGCTACAATTCCCAATACTAAAGTAGCAGGTACTACCACACAACCAATCAAATCTCCTAATATCATCCAATCATTTCCTTTTCTAGCAGAACTAATGGCAAAAAATATTTCTGGAAAACAATTTCCTAGTCCAACTATAAATAATCCTATCATAATAATAGGAACATTCCATGCAATAGCAAAATAATTTGCAGCGCTAACAATTCCATTTGAAGCAATCATAAAAATTGCTAAAGCAATCACTATCTTAAGTAAGCTTAAAAAAGATAAAGCTATTTTTTTCTTTTTTTGATCTGCCTCGTCACATATTTTAGCGAATCTTTCTTTACTTGAGAATAACCATACCAAATAAAAAACATAAACTGAAATCAAGATAATGCCATCAATTCTAGAAACATCTCCATCCCATGTCAAAATTATTGGCAACGCTGCTGAAAAAAGAGTAAACAAAATCGTCTGTTGAATTGTGCGACTTTTAGCAGGAATTCCATTTTTAGAAAAAAGGGCTGCAAGTGCCACTGAAAGAGTTATATCAACAACATTTCCTCCGATAATATCACCAAAGGCGAGTTGTGGAGTATTGTACAGTGCTGAGGTTATTCCAACAAATAGATTCGGCAGAGAACCAACAAGCGACATTATTAGAAAAGAAACAACAAATTCTTTCCACCCAAGTGCTTTTGCAATCCTAATAAGACTTTTTACAATTAACTCTCCCGATATATAAAAACCAAAACAAGATACCAAGAAAATTATTACGTAATAGATTGTATTAAATTCCATATTTAATATGTTGATTTAATGTGACCCTAACCGGATTCGAACCGGTGTTGCCAGATTGAGAATCTGGAGTCCTAGGCCACTAGACGATAGGGCCAAAAATGCCTTGAACAATAATAAATTATCACAAAAACTACTTTTTGTCCAAACCACTTTCTAACTCCTCAACGTCATAATCTGGAGGAATTTGCCAATAATCAAAAATATATTTTGCTAGATCATGAAAAATAGGTACGGCTGAATATTCAGATGTTTTAGTTTTTGTAGGATTATCCAATTTTACAAGTACAATAAATTTCGGATTGTAAGCAGGAGCAAATCCCATAAATGTCTGCCAAGTATGATCAGAATAACCAGCCTTGTTTATCCCAAGTGAAGCATAAGGAACTTGTGATGTACCAGTTTTTCCTCCAATCCAATATCCAGGTATTTTAGCTAAGTGCCCATAACCACCCTCAACAACTTGTACTAACATTTTCCTAAGATTAGTACTTGTATCTTCGCTTATCACTCTTCTGACTATTTGGGGTTGAACTTCTTTTTTAGTGTTATTATCGGTTATTTCTCGTACAATGTAAGGTCTCATAAGATTTCCTCCGTTTGTAAGACAAGAAAAGGCAGTAATAATATGAAGTGGAGTAATTCCGATACCTTGTCCAAATGAAGCATTAGCAAAAGCGATTTCTACTTTATCATTATATGCTTTTTTCAAGGTTTTATTTTCCGAAAAAGATTCATTTGCTAGATCTATTCCTGTCTTGTCAAAAAAACCAAATTCTTCTAAATAGTCAAGGAATTTTTTATGCCCTATCTTTTTTTCAACATACATCACTCCTGTATTAATTGATCGTCTTAAAACCTCCGTCATCGTCACTGTTCCCCATGCTTTTTCGGCATAATTACAGACATTATATTTACCATATGGAACACACCCAGAATCTTCAAAAGTATCTTCGGGAGTGACTAGTTTTTCATTTACTCCAATAGACATAGTAATGGGCTTAAAGATTGAACCCGGTTCAAATATTTTTTGTGTTGAAGAGTTTGATATTACTTCAAACTTTTCTTTTTTATAATTATTAGGATCAAAACTTGGATTTTGAGCCATAGCAATAATCTCGCCAGTATTTGGATTCATAACTATAATATTCCCTCCTACAGCACCGTATTTTTCAATACCCTCAGCTAAATATTTTTCTGCCATAAACTGAATATTATAATCAATTGTTAGAGTAAGCGAATTTCCGTTAAGCGAACTTGTGTCCTCAGGTTTAAACACAAAACCCCAAGGATTTCTATCCACTGTTGTTGCCGCTTTTTTCCCAGATAATTTATCGTTATAAAATTCTTCTATTCCATACTGTCCTTTTTTATCTTCATTCAAAAATCCTATTACCTGAGAGGCTGTCTGATTATTTGGGTAGTATCGTTTTTCTTTCTTTTCATCAATAGCTACCCCTTTCATATTAAGAGTTTTTATCCTTTCAGCTATTTCTTTGCTAACACTTCTCTGTATTACTTGATAATAGCTTCCTTGCTTATTCATTTTTTCCATTATTTCTGTCTTATCTATACTTAGAATTTCCGAAAGTTTTTCTGCTGCTTTTTCCTTATCTTCTACCTCTTCAGGAGAAACAAAAACTAAAGGATCTCTTTCGGTTAATGCTAATGATTCGCCATTACTAAAATAGACGTCTCCCCTACGCCCCTCTACATCTAGAACATTATTTTGTTGCCCCATTGCAAAAGCCTTATATTTTGCTCCCTCATTTATCTGTAAATAAAAGAGGCGGGACAAAACCACACCTCCCAAAAAGAAAATTAGAATCAGAATCAAACCTGGTCTCAATTTATGACTCTTTGCGTTCATAGTTCAAATAATTAATTATTCTGATTTGTAGCAACTGTGTTGCCCGGAGTCACCATATAGTTGATTTTACCAACTTTATCGTATCCTTTTTCTTTTATTTTATCTTCTACGATCATTAAGTTTTTATTTTGAGAAATAGATAGCTTTAAGCCCGAATTTTCTTTTTTTAAGGAATCTATCTCTCCTTGAGCACTACTAACAAGATAACTTACACGACTCATTTCTGAAACTTGAAAAACATAAAAACCTGTTAAGGTGACGATTGCTCCTATGATAAAGCAGAAAAATATTTTTGATTGATTCTTTTTTTTCTTCATTTTTATAATTTTACAATTGCTCTTAATTTCGCCGATCTTGAACGAGGATTGATTTTTATTTCCTCATCAGTGGCAATTACTGGCTTTTTTGTCAGGATTTCTATTTCCTGATTTTTCTGCCTTTCTCTAAAAAAAACTTTCGCAATTCTATCCTCTAAAGAATGAAATGTTATTACCACCAGCCTACCACCCGAAGGAAGTATCTTTATTGCTTGTGGTAGGGCGTCTATAAAATTATCAAGCTCTCTATTTGCCTCTATTCTAATCGCTTGAAATGTCCGGGTAGCAAAATGTATTTTCTGTCTTTTATAATAAGGTGGCACCGAATTTCCGATTATATCAACTAACTCCAGTGTCGTTCTTATTGGTTTAATTCTTCTTCTTTCAATAATACTTTTCGCTATTCTACGACTGTATCTCTCTTCTCCATATTCATAAATCATGCTAGCCAATTTTTCTTCACTATAACTATTTACAATCTCGTAAGCCGTAATCATATTTCCCTTTTCGGTGTTGTAGCTCATAATAAGAGGTTCGTCTTTTAAAAAACTAAATCCCCTCTCGCTCTGGTCAACATGATAAGAAGACATTCCGATATCAAACAATATTCCGTTTATGTTTTTAAACTTCTCTCTTTCTATTATTTCTTCTAAGTTGCTATAAGAATCATTTACCGCAATTAGTCTGTCAATTTTTTCATCTTTAATGTTTTGATATATTTCTGGATCTACTTCTATTCCAAGAACTTTCCCTTGTCCGTTTCTTTTTAGTATTTCACGAGTATGTCCTCCTCCATTCAATGTGCAATCAACAAAATTCTGCCCTTCCTGTGGTGTTAAATATTCTATTACTTCGTTAAGTAGTACAGGGGTGTGCATAGAATTTAAAAACCTAAATCTTTTAATCCTTCTGTAATATTGCCCACTTGAGCATCAGTAGTTTCTCCGTATTTTTTCCATTTTTCCTCGCTCCATATTTCAATCCTGTCGTAAAGTCCAGCCACTACAACTTTTTTGTCTAATGCGGCATAATCTTTTAGATAATCTGGAATAAGTATTCTTCCTAAGCTATCAATTTTTACATCCATCGCTCCTGCAAGCATAACTCTTGCAAAATTTCTCGCACTTACAGCAGATAATGGCAACTTACTCATTTTTTCAGCTAAATCTTCCCATTGTTTTATTGGGTAAAGAAACAAACAACCGTCAATTCCTCTAGTTAATACAGCCCCATCAGACAAAACGCTCCTAAACTTTGTAGGAATTGTTAGTCTCTTCTTTGGATCTAAATTATAACTGTATTGACCTATTATCATATTCTTATTTTTTCCACTTTTACCCACTCATTAACACTGTACTACCATTCTATCCCACCCATATACATTTGTCAACAAAAAATCACACCCAAACCTTATTTCTGGTATTATTTTTGAAAATTGAGTATTAAAAGCAAAAAACTCACATTAACTGTGAGTTTTTTTAAAAGATAATAAAATTTATTCGGGATTATTTATTGATACTGTAAAACTATTAGGGTTTATTGCAATCGTGGCTCCATTTTTAATAGTATCTGCCAAAAATTCTTTTGCTAAACAATCTTCAACTTTTTCTTGAATCACCCTTTTCATTTCTCTTGCTCCAAAAATCGGATCATAGCTCAAATCAACAATTTTCCTTTTTAATTCGTCCGTAATTACAAAATTTATTTCTTTTTCCAGTAATTTATTTCTTAATTTCATTAGTTGAATATGAGCAATTTGAATTAAATCATTATGAGTTAATGGCTTAAAAACAACGAGTCCATCAAATCTATTAACGAACTCTGGACGAAATATTCCTTTTTGAAATATATTATCAAGTAAGAGATCTTTTATTTCTTCTATTGGTTTTTTTTCCTTTATAGAGTCCAGTATTATCTGATAACCTGCATTAGACGTTGCTATGATTATAGTATTTATAAAGCTTACTTTTTGCCCAAAATTATCATTTAAATAACCTTCATCTAATACCTGTAGAAACAAATTAAGGACATCTGGATGAGCTTTTTCAAGTTCATCTAGAAGAACTAATGAAAAAGGACTTTCTCTTACCTTCGTTGTTAAAATACCAGGTTGTGATTCTGACCCCATTAATCTAGGTATGTCTTCTGTTCTCTGGAATTCAGACATATCTATTCTAATCATTTTATCTTCTGATCCAAAATATACTTCTGCTACTGCTTTTGCTGTTTCTGTTTTTCCAACACCAGTAGGACCCAAAAACAAGAAAGTTCCCATTGGACCCTTTCTAGTTTGGACTCCGGAACGAGCTCTTCTAAGTGCTGCTGAGATTTCTTTTATTGCATCATCCTGACTTATTACTCTTTTGTGAAGCTCTTGCTCCATACTTAAGAGTAATACTTTCTCCTGACTATTTACTGATCCAATTGGAATATCGGTTTTTTTAGTGATCACAAAATCTACATCTTCTGGTTCAATAATGTCACTAATACCCTTTGTGTCAGAATAAGCAAATGATTCTTCTAATAAATCTATTGCCTTTTGAGGGAAAGGGGTTGCTATGTATTTCTGCGAAGTTTTAATTATTTCTATAAGCGATTGGTAAGAAATAAATTTATTATATTGTTTTTCAAAAGAGAAAACCTTACCTTGCAGTATTAACAATGTCTCTTCTGGGGTTAACTCTGGGATCTCCACCTTAACCAATGATTGTAGTATCGCTGGCTTTGCCTCTATTTGAGAATGTAATCCATTATACGTAGTAATGCATATTAACTGAAGATTTGGATTATTAAGATACGGAATTAGTATTCCAGAAATATCAACTATTCCAGTCTTACTGCCTCCTAAAAACTCCTGCAAATCATCTATTATTAGTACTATATTTCCAGCATGGATTGCTTCCTTAAAACACATATCAAGAGTAGCTTCAACTTTTTCACCAGATTCAATGGTAGAAACTAACGATATTAAGTCAAGTTGAATGAATTTTTTCCCATTTATTTCGGGTAATGATTTATCATATATACTTTTTCTGATAACTTGGTATATAACACTCTTTCTTCCACTCCCAATCTCTCCAACAACAAGAACATTCTTATTTCCTCTTTTTGTTAAGGAATCCTCAATTATAGAAACTTGTTCGTTGTGTCCAATAGACTCCTCATACCCCATCGTTCTAACTGTATTTGTCCAATCAATAGAATACTGATCTAATGTGGGAGACCATCCACAAGCCCAATCACCACCAACAGAACCAGTTCTTATAAGATTATTGTATTCCCAGAATTTTTTTATTGAATCATTTTTTTTAGAGATATATTCAATCCACCAATTCAGATTTTCCAAATCACTTCTTTTTATTTGGAAGTCGGTCAATATTTTTTTGAAATTAGGCTCTATATCTGCTAAAGCGCAAATTATATCTCCCTCGTTTATTGAAACTCCTTCTCGTTTAATTGCGCTACCCAAGGCAGACAAAGCAATTAAATTACAATCAACAAGATTTTCATTCACACGCGAAAAATCATGAAAAATATTTTTTAATGTCTCTAAATCAAAAAGTAAGCGCGAAAAAATAAAATTAGTTTTTTGATTTTTTTTATCTAAAAGATTATATAAAAGCTTTGTAGCCGAAATATAACTACCATCGCTTCCTAGTGAAAATGTTTTATACAAATATTGCATTGATTCATAACTGAAATACTGAGCTAAATTGGAATCTTCGGATATTTGCAATTCCGAAAGTTTTTTATTACTTACATTACTTTTTATTGAATTTTCGTAGAAAGAATCAAAGCATAAAGATATTATTAGAATTACAAAAAATAAATATATAATCGGAATAAAATTATTGTTTGAGGTTAGTGCAAACTCATAAAAAATGTAAATCGCTATTGAAACAGATACAATAGCAAAAGAAATCCACTTTAATGGTTTTATAACTTTAAACAGAGGCTCTACCAATAATCCGTTATAAAATTTCGTTTTTTTAAAATCAAACATTTGTTTCACTAAGAATCATAAATAATGCGTAAGCAAGTAATATAGGTAGTAATATCCAAAAAAGGATAACTAATACCCCAAGTGTTAGTGTTAGGAATTCTATCAAAACAAAAACAAGTATTAGAACAGTTCGTATAATAAAACCCATCACCCGCGAAAATATATTTGAAAAAATAACATCAGCCCAAACTAATATATCAAAGACGTTTTTTGGTACCTTATATTCAATTTTTTTCCACGGCGAAAACAAAGATTTAATTACCCTTTCAATAGAAAAGAAAAACACCCAAAAATTAACATAATTAGACATGATGTTAAACAAATCTTTGGGTCTTTCAATATAATGCCAATAAAAATAAGCTAATATTATGGACATCTTGATAGACAAAAAAATAACAATAGATATAATTAAACCAATCTAATAAAAATTAGTCAATTTACACAAATACATTTGGATAAGATCTAAATCACCTATTGATTAAATTATAACCTTTTATCAAATTGATGTCTAATCTTGACAATAAGTAATTCACCATTATAATAATATCATCTTTATAAATTAAAGGTCGTAATGCTTTAAAATATTACTTTAAAGCAACGGAATAACAAAATTAAGATAAACAAATGTCAAAAGAAGATCTATTCTTAAACAACATTGAAGAATTAGAAACAATCGTAGCATTTGACGATTACGATGACGACTCATCAGAAGACTATAATAGTAATTATGATGATGACTTTGATGATGACGATGATGATCTAGACGACGACTTTAATGACGACGATCTAGATGATGACGATCTAGATGACGACGATCTAGATGATGACGATCTAGATGACGACGATCTAGATGATGATTTCGATAGTGAAGATGAATAAAACAAACTTGCCCTGCATTCATAATGTAGGGCTTGTAATTTAAAAACAAAATGACAGAAGAAAAAAATATTTCAACACCAATAGTTAAGAAAAAAAGAAATGTGATGATGTATGTCTTCATAACAATTTTTGCAATTGCAGTAATCGCACTTGGAGCTGTATATTATCAAAAAAACGTAGCTGGAAAAAGCAAACAACAAATAATAGAGAAAGCATTTGATTATATAAATAAAAATCTTTCAGGGGGATCAGAGTTAACACTTGGGGAAATAGATAAAGATACAAAAAAATTCTATAGATTCGTAATAAAAGTAGGAGAAAATAGTATTCCTACCTATGTATCAACCGATGGAAAATTAATCACATATAACGAACAGGATATTACAAAAACAGAGGAAAATCCTTCTTCAAGTACACAACAGGATTTAGTATATACTTTTGCCGAAGTAAAAGAAAACGAGATTTGTAGAGAAAATGGCAAACCTATTGTTTATTTCTTTGGATCAAAATCTTGTCCTCATTGTGAATGGGAAAAACCCATTATCGCAGAAGTCGTTAAGTCGTTTGGGGATAAAATATCCTACCATGAAAACATTGATAGTCAGAACGACTTAGATGTATTTTCAAAGTTCAATCAAGAAGGCGGCATTCCAACAATTATAGTAGGATGCAAGTATTATAGAATAGGCTCTGGAGAAGGAAGTGGAGCCGATAAAGAAAAGGAAAATTTGAAAGGAATCATTGATATGATTTTAAAATAAAAAAATCCCTCTTTTATGAGGGATTTTTTATTTTCTAAAATTATTTTAGATCAATAGTAGCACCAGCTTCAACGAATTTCTTTTTCATTTCTTCGGCTTCTTCTTTCTTTACTTCTTCTTTAATTGTTTGAGGAGCAGCTGCAGCAGCGTCTACTAAGTCTTTAGCTTCCTTAAGACCCATCTGAGTTAAATCACGAACAACTTTAATTACTTCAATTTTCTTTTCACCAACAGCTGTCAAGACAACGTTGTATGAACTCTTTTCTTCAGCAGCTTCAGCGCTAGCAGCAGGAGCAGCAGCGGCAGCAACAACCTGAGGAGCAGCAGACACGCCAAACTTTTCTTCTAATACCTTGACCAATTCAGCCAAGTCCAAAACTGTCATAGTTTCAATTTTTTCTACGATGTCCTTGAATTTTGCAGGGACTTCTACTTTTTCTTCTGCCATATTTTTTAAATAATTTATAAATTTATAATTCTATGCAACCTTTCCATCTTTGATCTGCGAAAGGGCTGTCACAAGTTTTCTTAAATTTCCACCAAGTACTCCCACGAAATTTGTAGTTGGAGCATTGATTGTTCCAAGAAATCTTCCGATTAATTGAGGTTTTGGAGGTAATTCTGCTAACTTGATTATATCGCTTTCTGTGTAAAACTTATTTTCTACAAATCCTCCAAGTATTTTTGCTTCTTTCGCATCCTTAGTGAATTGATAAACAGTCTTACTAGAAGAAACTTCATCTCCGTACCCGAAAATGACGGCAACTTCACCAGAAAGTTTTTTTGCATCAAAGTCAATATTTTTGTTTTTAAAAGCAACATTAATAAGACTTTTTTTAGAAACTTTCATTTCGTTATCCTCGTCTTTTAATTTGCTTCTCAAACCAGATAAATCTTTGACTTTAATACCCTTGAAGTCCATAAAAACAATTGATTTTTGTTTTTCCAAACAGGCTTCAAGTTCCTTAACTACGCTTTCTTTTTTGTCTCTTGTTAAAGGCATATTAAAATATAAAAAAATCTGCTTCCCGCAGAGTCGATCAGAATAAAAATAAACACTATTTTTATCCTCGGTAGGACTTATAAATGCCTACTTTCTACGGATTTATTATACTTAGATTATAGCTATTTTTAGTTATTAGTCAAGAGTGCTGCAATTATCTCTCCAAAGCGCCGGCTAGCCTCAAAATTTTGACCAGTGACGATATTTTTATCCACCACTACTGGTTCATCTATATATTCAGCCCCATTTTCTTTCAAAATACTTATTGCACCCTTATCCATATTAGAAGACCAAACCGTCGCCTTCTTAAGCATCAAGACTTTCGCCCTTGCCAATATTACTGGAGAAATACAGATTGCCGCAATTATCTTTTCTGCCGAGAAAAAAGACTTTATAATCCCATAAGAAGTATTATTATCCAATCTCTCAATCGCTCCAGATCCACCTATAAAAACTATTCCTTCAAAATCATCTTCATTTATATCGCTAATATATTTCTCAACATTATACTCCCCACCAAATTTTCCAATCGCTCTCCCCACTTCGTTACTAAAGACAACTGTATGAATGCCATTTTCTTCCAGAACTTTTTTTGTAATAAAAAACTCTTCGTCCCTAAAATCTTTATTCGCAATAACTAAAGCAATTTTTTTCATATTTAAGATAACTCTTTTTCACCTTTTTTTCTTTTCATCCCAGAGAGTGGTAATGTCACATAAAAAGTTGTCCCTTTGTTTTCTTTTGAATCAAACCAAATTTTACCGCTAGATTGCTCTATAATTGATTTAACGATATACAACCCCAGTCCATTACCATCCGAAACTTTCTCTTTAGCGTTTTCACCTCTAAATAGTTTTGTAAATATCTTTTCCCTGTCCTTCTTTAATATCCCATATCCATTATCAATAATTTTAATCATTATCTCTTTTTTGTCTTTTGAAACATCAAGTGTCACTTTTCCACCATTAGGAGTATATTTTATAGCATTATCAATAAGATTGGTAATTATTATGTTGAATAGCTTTTTATCCAAACTTATTAGTGGGATATTTTTACTATATTTTAAGGTAAAATCAATTTCTTTTAACTTTGCCTTAATCTCAAATTCATTTGCGACATCCTTAACTATCTTAATTAGATTACACTTAACAGGATTTATTATAAAGGTTCCCATCTCAATACGAGAGACATTAAGCAAGGATCCTACCAAGTCAACCATTCTATTATTACCAATAAGTATCTCTGATAAATAATCCTTTTGACCGTCTGTTAAGGGACCTGCATCTCCATTTATAAGCATTTCCACGTACCAATTTACTATTGATAGAGGGGTTCTAAGTTGGTGTGAAGCTAGTGAAACAAATTCACTTTTTGCTTTATCAACCTCCTTTTCTTTTGTGATATCTCTCTCTATTCCTACAAAAAACAAGACATTTTCTTTATTATCCAAAATGGGAAAAATATTTGCCATTGCAATATAACTAGATCCATCTTTCCGCCTATTCCTAATTTCACCAGAAAAAGTCTCTTTATTAATTTTTATAATCTTCCAAAGTTTTTTATAAAAAGCTTTATCCATTATCCCTCCCCAATTATCAGCTGATCCACATTTTTTTCCAATTACTTCTTTTGATGAAAAACCTGTAATTTTTTCTGCACCTGGATTTATATATAATAATATCCCCTGGCTGTCAGTAATAACTATGTGATCAGAGGCGTTTTCAACAGCTAATTTAAATTTTTCTAAATCCTGAGCCAAGCTTGCAGCTTTGTTTTTTTCTTCTTCTACATCCTCAAGAACATTAACGAGAGATTTTTGAGAAGCTTCTAGGTCAGTAGTTTTTTCAATCAACAAATTCTCCATTTTCTTTCTATTGGTAATATCTGTCATCACAAGAAGAAAAGAATCACTTCCGTCATATTTTACTGTTGCTCCAGAGGCAATAACGTCAAGTAATGTCTTATCACTGCACAAAAGCCTGATTTCGCAATTACTCAAATTATCATTACATAAGAACTTATTACGAATTTCGCTTTTTAAAACCTCTCTAGAATTACTTTCAATGAATTTCCAAATATCTTGCCCTAATATTTTTTGTTTACTTATTTTTAATGCATTTGATATATTCTCGTTTGCATATAACACTTCGTTATTCTTATTATATATCAAAATATAATTTGGAATATTTGAAACTAAAGAATGGTAAAGTTCCTTATTTTCTTGCAATTTTTTTTCGGCTTCTTTTGTTCCAGAAAGATCATTAGCTGTCAAAAAAAAGGCTTCCTTTTCGTTCCACAATCCTTTTATGGAATTGATTTTGACAGGAATTGCTTGCTTATTTTTACCAATTATAGATAATAATAGTGTACTGTTGTTAACTAATTGATTAAATACTTCATCAATATTAAGCCCCTTATCTACTTCAAAAAAATCTATTATATTTTTTTTAACAAAAAAATCTTTATCATAACCCAAACGATTCAAAGCAAAGCTGTTTGATTCTAATATTTCGCCTTTTGAATTAACAACTATAATTATATCTTGTAATAAATCAAAAAAAGATTTAAAGTTTTGCCTCTCTTTTTTAATGGAAACATCACTTATTACCTGATCAACAAAAGAGCCTATTTCTTTGGCTATTAATGTCATTAATTTTACATCGCGCTGCTCAAAACCTTTTTCCCGATCGCTGGCAACCAGATAAAAACCTATGGGCTTCTTATCATAAAAAATCGGGACTATTATCATCGTTTGATAATCAACATAATTCTCCTTAAACTTATTTCTTAATTTTCCAGCAACAGAAAAAGGAGATTTATGCTTAAAGACTTCTTTAAAAACAAACGAACGCTTATCAACTATATTAAAGTTTTTAACGAAAAAGGGAGATAGGTTAAAATTAAGAAATAAATTAGCACTATCATCCTCAAGTAAATATATTGCCCCTCCATCAAGGTCATAAAAATCAACAACAAGATTAATATTCTTTTTCATCAAATCTAAAATACTATCTGCCTGATCAGATTCCACAATAATACTATAGATTGCATTATAATCAAGATGATTATTTCTTTGTTTTTCCATTTTCAAAGCCTTTTATCTTTCTTTTTAATTCTATCATCTTTATCTCCCTATTAGTCATTAATTTATTAAGTCTTTCAAGTTCTTTTATTTTTTCCTCTGTTTTTTCTTGCATCTTCATATCCTTAGTGATATTACGAATCACGAAAATTATTCGCCTAGAGTTATTTAAATCTTTCTTGACTGAAATTGTAATACCATACCACTCTTTTTCATTTTTAATCTTAGTAAAATAATTGATATTCTTTATACCATCTTCTTTTATATCATCAATGTTTTCAATAATATTTTCTAAAAATTTTTTAGAAGTAAAATGTTCTTTTTCTTCTTTATTCTTTTCTGAAAAATAAGAAGACATTATACTATTTTTTTCATCTAAGAGCACTACGGAAGTACCCATAGACTTTAGTATTAACTCCAACTCCTTCTGTTTTTCATTTGAAGAATTCCAATGTTCTTTTACCTTATTAAGCATATTATCTATTTCTTGTGAAAGACTAGAAATTTCGTCATTTCCGTCTAAAAGAGCTGCTTCCTTTTTGCTTTTTTGAGGTTTTTTTATTAGACTTATTAATAATTTCAGTCGTCCAAGTATAATTCTTTGAGAAATAAATAGAAATGCAATAATCATTAATAGTTGCGAAACAAAAGCGCTATAAGAGATTGCATTTATTGTGGAAAGACCAGCATTATATACATCGCGAGACATTATTGTTCTTGAATAAAAAATTTTATCCCCTAATATGTCATCATAAAAAGAGTAAATAAATAAATTACTATCACTCTTTCTATCAATATAAGTATTATTAGAAGATCGGTTAAGCTTACTTTCAATAGAGCCATCAATTACCCCAAAACTAAATGACTTTCCGCTATAAGCAATAATATTTTTATCAAATTTTTTCGTCATTATTATATAACCCTCAGGGTTATTTAATTCATCTAAAATTGGGCGAACAGAAATTGCCATCACTTCATCCGAGTACCACGAACGGACCAGTCCTACTTTTTTGTCAACTATATCCGAACTAGTAAGACCAATAGCAAAATCGTCTGACATAGGTGATTGATTTCCGATTTCCACACTATACAACAACTTTCCTTTCGGTGTCACAAATGAAAGGTAGTCTATTTTTAGATCTTTTATGTATTCGTAATCAAAATTAGTGGAAATAATATACTCTCTATCTTTTTCATTAGAAGTAAATATTTCATGTACATCACTTCTCCTTGCCCATTCTTTACTCAACGAATCAAGTACACTAATCTCTTTTGTAAAGAAATATCGCATATCATTTGCTTCACGAATAGCTGCACTCTCTTCTAATGATTTAAAAGTTTTTATGGAAAAATTAGGGATAAATAGATAAAACCCAACATTAAGAAATAAGAGGATAACAAAAGATAAATAAAATATTTTTTGATCTATCTTCATTTTTTTATTTTGTTGCGCTTATGGACACCCCTTCGGCAGATGGTGCCATTACAGTTATTCTATTATTTATATTTTTCATAACAGTATAACCAACATTCGTACTAAGAGAGTTATTAGGATCAGCAGGAATATCAATTAAATATTCTTGCCCTAAGGTAAGCATGCTTAAATCCACACAGTCAACGATAAAACCAGGTTTACATATTGGTGTAGCCGTAGTAGTTATGGTAGGAGGCATAGCTCCTTCATGATCAATAGAATATTGATAGATAGCACTAAGAATGGTATTAACATCAATTCTTCTTTGAGCATTCCGTGCATCAGCTAATTGCTTATTAGGATTTATAGCCAAAATAACAATTCCAGATAAAATTGTGACGGCTGCAATAGCAAGTAAAACCTCTAGCAAAGTAAACCCTCCTTTATATTTCATAAGTTTTTCTTTATTAATCGGATTTAATATCTAGTCTATTATAACACTTTTCTTCTGATATCAAAAATCATCATGATAATAAATAATTTTTAATTTATCTCCATCCTTATTAAGCTTCATAAATTCCTTGGAAAAAAAGTTTTTATAAACGCCTCTTGTTTTTATAAAAAAATCTTTTTCATTTTTAATTATTTCATAAGAACATTTTCCATCGCCAAAATTAATGTTTTGATCGTTTATCTCGGTTCCATTTTTAATACTTAAAAGAGCTTCTTCACTACATGTAGTTGCAAATGATCTTGCTTTTGCCAGACCTTCTAGAGAACTTATATTATCTAAGAAAAGTGAATTTTTAAATAACAACGAAATAGCTATCATTATACCTATAGCATTAAAAATAAGTATTACAATCAAAACAACAAATCCACTATTTCTATTGTCTAACGGTTGCTGAGCCATAAAATTTCTTAGAATAATTATATTTAGAATTTTTTAATTCTTTATTAAACGAAACAACAATAGAGAAACTTATACTGCCACTAGAGTTATCTGCGATTAAAAAGTCTGAAATTAAAATATTATCATTGTTTAATCTATAAACCCCGCCTTCATCAATAACATCAACTCCAGTTTTTGAAAAAAGTATTTTTGTTAAACCTAAATCATCATCTTTACTTATTATAATATTATCACCTTCAACAAAAGCCCTCTTTGCTGTTTTTATTTCACGAGATATAAATTCCGAAATTAGAAATCCCTGATAGTTAACTTCAGAAAAAGCGATACTATTTATTCTTTCTTGATTTACAATATTAAGAACAGAAAATATTGCAAAGCTAAAGAAAGATAGCATTGCTATATAAAAGATAATTTCAATCATTGTAAAACTTTTTTCTTTTCTGTTTTTCATTTCCATTTTGTAAGATAAGTATCTAAATAAAAATCTTTAATATTTCCATTTTCTTCCCAACTAACTTTTGAAGTGACAAGTTTTTTTTCTGCATTGATGGATGATATTGATATATACCTCTTAAATCTATCTATTTTTTCAACACCAGAAACAATCTCCCATTTCCCGTTTTGTTTTGTTAATCCATATTGCCCATCTGTAATCCTTTCAAAATCAATATCTCTAATACTCCTTACTGCCTCAAGCCCCTCTTCTGATAACAAAATAGCTACTCCACGATTACTCAAGCTATCTTGGTTTTGTCTATTAAAAACAATAACACCAACAAAAGCAACAAAAAACAAAACCAAAACCGATACCGCTAGTATTGCCTCAATAACCAAAAATCCTCCTTTTTTATCTGTTTTATTTTTCATTATTTAGTAATCCAAAACACCATTTTTATTAAGTAAAAAAACCTTACTATTCTTACCTTCATTTAAAATTATTTCGCCATCTTTATCGGGAAATCCTTTGTAATCAAAACAAATATTATTTATTCCCGAAAAACTAATAGACTCAGAAATCTCTATACTCTTTGCAAAAGCTTCATCTATGTTTTTTTTATTAATAAGAATACTCCCCTCTTTCATATATACACACCAATCCGAATCATCTTTTTGAGATAGTGAAAAAAATTGAGCAGATCTTATTGAATCAACCACAAGCCCAGAATTAATTTGCATGTTAGTACGACCATACTGAGGGAACAAAGGAATAGAAAAACCTACCACTATTGCAAGCAAAGCAATTGATAATATTAATTCAATCATCGTAAAAGCTCGCATATTGATCATAATTGTGCGCTAAAGTTTCCTATAAGGCTATATATTGGCAATATTATAGCAATTGACAATAATAAAACTCCAACCCATATTATTATTAATAATACAGGCTCAAGAATAGTAGAAATATTTTTTGTAGTGTTATCAATTCGTTCTTGATAAATTTGCCCAATATTAAGCATGGAATCAGACAATCTTCCAGATTTTTCAGCGACAATTATCATCTGTTGAATAGATCTCGGTATTAAATAGTTTGCATCAATTTTTGAAAAAATCTGCTCAAAAGTTTGCCCTTCTTCTATTAAATTCTTTAATTTCTTATAAAAATATTTATAACAATAAAAATCTGTTGAATCTACTAATGAATCAAAACACTCCGAAATGGATAATCCTGATTTTAAAAGTATTCCCATATTATATCCAAATCTTGCTAATTCATTTTCTTGAATTATTTTTCTTCCTCCAAAAACATTAAACGATAAATATTGTCCTATGCTTTTTGTTTCTTTATTAAAAAATAAGAAATATCCAGTAATAACAATTAACAAAAAAACAAATGGAATAAAAACTAACCCATAGCTTTCCATAAAATAAGAAAAGGATATTAAGGTCTGAGTAATAGAAGGTAGTTCTATTTTTAAATCGCTAAACGTCTTTACTAGTTTTGGTAATAAAAAAAGTGAAATACTCCCAGCAATTATTACAGAAATAAATAGTATTATGAATGGATACATGACCGCAGAAGTAATTTTTGCTTTCAGTGATTCATCTTTTCTGCGTTGGTCTATTATTATTTTCAAATTATCGTTTAGTCTTCCGGTTTTTTCTCCTATTCTTATCAAAGAAACAGCATAGGCTCCAAACAATTTTGATTCATCAATAATTTCTGAAAGATTGTGTCCGCTTTCAAGTCTTTCTATCATTTTTTTGATAGCTTTTTTCATCGTTAAAGACTTTGCTCCTTTTTCAATGACCAACAAAGATTTATTTATTGGAACACTTGCCCCTATAAGCATAGCAAGATTCTCTAAGAAATACTTCTTGTCATCATTTAAAGCAAAAAAAGAAAAACCCAAAATATTTTCTTTTTTGTTTTTTTCAATTTCTTTATCCATTTTTTTATAAATCAAGTGGTTTAGTCACTCTTAATAATTCCTCCATAGTTATTATACCACTTCTTACTTTTTCAAGACCGTCTTCAAACATGGGTCTACTTCCCTGACTATATGCGAGCTTCCATACTTCATTTGAGGTTGGATTCTTCATAATAAGCTCTTTCATCTTTGATGTCACTCTGATTATTTCAAAGACAGCAGTACTGCCATAAAAACCAGTATTATTACAAAATGGACATCCTTTTCCTAAATACAAAGTCTCCTTTTTTTTAAAAAATGACTTTGCGCTCGGATAAGCTTTGTTTAGTTGCGCAACAGAATAATCCTTGCTATAACGACACTTTTCACATATCTTACGGACTAACCTTTGGGAAACGATAATTTCTAGAGTAGATGCTAACAAAAATGGTTCAATCCCAATATCAAGCAATCTTGGCAAGGCTGTGGCAGAATCGTTGGCATGAAAAGTCGTTAGAAGTAAGTGACCTGTCAAAGCAGAATTAACAGCTATCTCAGCAGTTTCTCTATCTCTTATCTCCCCTACAAGAATTATATCGGGGTCCTGCCTTATGATAGATCTAAGTCCATTTGCAAATGTGAGATTTGCTCTTTCATTTACTTGTATTTGATTAATACCAGATATCTTGTATTCAACAGGATCTTCAATTGTAGTGATATTAACCTTTCCCGAATTTAATTCTTTTAATAATGAATATAGTGTTGTAGATTTTCCAGAACCAGTTGGACCAACGACTAGTATCATGCCAAAAGGTTTTTTTGATGACTCTTCAAATATTTTTTTATTTTCGCTACTCATTCCTATTTCTGATAAGGAAAAATTTCTGACATAAACAGAAAGAATACGAATTGCTACTTTTTCTCCTTCAATCGTTGGGACTACCGAAACCCTTAAATCAACAAATTCATCACCTAGTTCAAAGCGAATTGCACCGTCCTGAGGATTAAAATGCTCATCAATCCTCATATTAGATAGAACTTTTATGCGATTTAGAACATTTTCGTAATAACTACGAGGCAGAGAACCCGCCTTATGAAGCACTCCATCAATTCTGAAACGAACAACTGCCTCATCTTTTTGAGGCTCAAAGTGTATATCAGACGAACGAAAAGCGATAGCATCGTTTATGATACCACCCAAAAGCTCAGAGATTATCACATTGCCAGATTTAAACATTTCTGAAAATCTTGTATCAAGGCTATGACGATAATGTAGAAAAACATTTTCAATATCTTCTGGTAAAGAAAAACCTATTTCTATTTTTTTGGAACGTAATATTTTTTTAAGTTCGGGTATCCCTTTTTTAAAAAACTCTTTATTGTCGGGATTATCACTAGCAAGGATCGTTTTGTCGGATAACTTTTTAAAAATAACCACCCTATACTTGCGTGCAATATTTTCTGGTATTTGCAAAACCATCTCACGACTAGAAGGATTTGAATTAAGGTCAAGATAAGCAACATTAAGCGACTCAGCAATAGCCTGTCCGAAAAGATCCTTACTTATTATGTTTGATTCAATCAAAAAAGAACCCAAGTTTTTTTTTGATTCTTTAGCTTTTATCTCGGCAGATTCAATATCGCTTTTTTCAAGGTACCCATTTTCAAGAAGTATTTTTTTTATATTTTCTTGAGAAAAAACCATAGTAGATTTAAATTGTTTCTTTTATATAGTTTACTAGTTCTATTATTGGAGTGTTAGATTTTACAAAATAGCTTTTAGCACCAAGATCCTTTGCCTTTTTGAAATCTTCTTCCTGCGCCAAATTAGACAAAACAACTATTCTTACTTTCTTATTTTTTTCTTTTAAGAATTCTAGCACCGAGAATCCATCCTTTTTTGGCATAATCAAATCAAGAATTAATACATCAAAATCCTCCTTAGACAACAAGGAAATAGCTTCTTCTCCATTTTGAGCAACAGTGACATCAAAACCTTCTTTTCCAAGTTTTATTTCAAGAGCTTTTGATAATGGCTTTTCATCTTCAGCCACAAGTATTTTTTTATTCTTTGACATAATGTTTTAGAAATTTCTTCTTAATACATTTATTATACAGTTAATAGGGTGTTATGGTCAATAAAAAAATAAGGCTACGCCTTATCTAATTTTTATCTCATTGCCATACTGAAGCAAGAGGATGTACAATCATCTCGCTTCTAAGTTTAAAAGAAATTTCCTGCAATACTGGGTATTCTTCTGCGCACTGTTCAATGATTTCATCAAGAAAATAAATCTGCATCACCTCTAGCACTACATCCATATTCTCGTTAACGAGAAGCTCTGTCAATAGATCGTAAAATTTTGGTGGTAGATTATTATCTATCAAAACCTTGAAACGTAAATTAGGTTTTTTAAGGTTATCTTGCATTGCAAGACGTATGAGTTTATAAAACTCTTCCACGCTTTTCATTAACCTAATTTGCTCAAAAAAATCAGTTGCCAAAGGACCAGCTTGATTCTCAATGTCTCTTACAACATCTTTTAGTTGTCCGCGAAAATAAAATGGCAAATTAAGCAACCGAACAAGATCTTTTTTTCTACCACCCCCCTGGGGAAGTATTTGCTCCAACCGAAGTTGCAAATGTTTTGGTAGTTCAACAATTCCTTGTTCTTTACGAATTCCGTTTAGTTTTCGTCCAACCCTCATGTCAAGCACACAAAAATCACGTCCATTACTTTTCACTTTGATCACCTCAAGTACTACTTACTTTTTACCACCTAAAAGCAAAGGTTGTCAAATAACCATAAATTGATTTTTTAGTCTCTTTTTTTGCCAAAAAGCCTCCGTTCCCAGAGGCTTTATTGAAGTATTTTAGCTTTCCCGCAGGAAAGCTACCAAGTACTAATTACCAATTATTTATCTCGCAGAAGCCCGAAGGGCGTAGGTCACCTTCACAACCCTTCAGCGGATTTATCCGCCAAAGGTTCGCTTCGGCGAACCGAAGGCGGACAAATTACTAGTCCCTTATCTTGCCTGTCATTCCCGCTTGCCCGCCTCTGGAGGGCTTGTCTCGCCATAGGCGGACGAAGGCGATTAATTTCTTTGCTTGTCATTATTTTCCGAGGTCCGACCTCCAACTTTGTCATTCCCGTTGTCTTGTTTGTCATTCCCGACTGTTCGCTAATGCGAACCTGGTCGGGAATCTAATAAACTTTTGCTTTCCGTAGGAAAGCTACAGAGTACTAGTTACGAGTTACTAGTTACTAATTACTATTACTCTTATTATACAACGGATTATATTCTCTTAGCTTTTCAATAATACCAGGTAAAACCGATAACACGTAATCGGCTTCAGCTTTTGTATTATGTTTTCCAAAAGTAAATCTTATTGACGAATGTGCAATTTCTTTTGGTATACCCATTGCAAGCAAAACATGAGATGGATCAAGATTTCCTGAGGCACAAGCCGATCCAGTAGAAACAAAAATTCCTTCAAGATCAAGTGACATTAATATTGCCTCACCCTCAGCCCCAACAAAACAAAAATTGGCGTGAGAACTTACAGAATTATTAAAATCTGTATTAACTATAATATCAGGTATTTCCTTGATAACTTTATCAGCAAAATAATCTCGCAATTTAGCTATTTTTTTGTTATTTTTTTCTTGCTCTTTCTTTGCAAGCTCAATAGCTTTCCCAAATCCCACAATAGCTGGAACGTTCATTGTCCCACTTCTAATATTTCGCTCTTGATGTCCGCCCGTCTGAATAGCTTTGATTGGAGTCCCCTTTTTAATATATAAAGCACCGACTCCTTTTGGTCCATATATTTTATGTCCAGAAATACTAACTAAATCCAAATTTAATTCCTGAGAGTCGCAATCCAAAAAATTAATTGCCTGTGTTGCATCAGAGTGGAAATATATTTTATGATTTGCTTTTTTTATTATCTTGCCTATCCTAGCCAAATCGTTAATTATACCAACTTCATTGTTAACATACATCACTGACACCAAAACTGTTTCATCGGTAATTGCTTTTTCAAGCTCAGCAATATCTACAGCCCCATTCTTTAAAACAGGAAGATATGTCACTCTTACTCCTTGCTTTTCTAATTCACGACAAGGCTCAAGAATTGCATCGTGCTCAACTCGTGTTGTAATAATATGTATATTTTTATTTTTTTCTAAAAAATATTTAGCAACTCCTTTTAAAGCCAAATTATTAGATTCGGTTGAACCTGATGTAAAAATTATTTCCTCACTATTGCAATTCAAAAAACTGGCAATTTTTTTTCTTGCATCATCAACCGCAAAATATGCCTCTCTTCCAAGACTATGAATAGAAGAATAGTTGCCAAATTTTTCAGAAAAATAAGGCAACATTGCTTTTATAACTCTTTCGTCGGTAGGAGTTGTTGCGCTATGGTCAAGATAGACACTTACTTTTTTATTTTTTTTCATACTTTTTTATAGCCTCATGCAAAGCTTCTATTCCTAACATAGAACAATGGATTTTGGGCTCAGGTAGACCACCCAAATCATCAACTATCTGCTTTCTTGTTATTTTTAAAGCATCATCAATGCTCTTTCCCTTCACCATGTCTGTCAAAACCGATGAGACAGCAATAGCAGCTGCGCAACCTAAAGTCTCAAACTTAACATCTTTTATTATGTTATTTTCAATCTTTAAGTATATTTTCATCACATCCCCACATGAAGGATTTCCAACCTCACCCACAGTGCTTGCATTTTTCAAAACACCTTGATTGTGTGGTTTTTTAAAATGGCTTATAACTTTATCTGAATAAATCATTTGTTTTAAAAATTAATAACGATACCCTTTAAGCCAATATATCAACATTATGAAATAAATTCAATAAAAAAACAGGTCTTGCGACCTGCTTTTTTTAACTTCCCGAGAAAGACATTGCCAAATACTTCTTGTTTAGCGCCATAAATTCACTTGCTTTTTTTATGGCACTGGACGTATACCCATTATAATATCCAGTTGATGGGATTTCTTTTGGAAAAAATCCATAGATTTTTAGTACTTCTTGCATTATTTTCACTCTAGTACTTTTTTCTCCATAAAAGGTTGAATCCATAAAGCTTATAAGTATTTGATTATCTCTTAATCTCATTTCGGCAATCTTTTTCGCAAGACTTGATATTTGATCACTTGTTGCTGACGAACTAGAGTATGTAAGGTTATAAGCATCAACTGCTAGAGTTGTGTATCCATCATAGTATCCCGTAGATTCAATATTTCTAGGGAAAAGTCCGTATATCTTCAACACTTCTTGCATTATTTTCACCTTAACACTTCTTTCATCATACCTAGTTTGATCAACTAGCGATCTTAAGATTGCATTATTCTTAATATCTATCTCGGCTATCTTCTTAGCAATTAACTTTACCTGCTCAATACTTAATATACTATCAACATAAGCCTTCTTGTATTGACGCACAGCCGTTGCAGTATTTTGATCAAAGTATCCCTGTGCAACATATTCACTAGACAAGAACTTATATTTTATAAGCATTTGCTGAAGTATCTTTATTGCAAGCCCAGATTCTCCATACTTCAAATTATATGCCAAACTATTCAATACTTTGTTTTTCACAGCACTACCTTGAGATAGATTTTCTACTAGCGTTATTATCTCTGCATCAGTAAGTTCCTGGGTTGGAATAGTAGGCTTAGTAAACTCAGATGGTTTTTGTGTTTGTGGTTTATTTGTCACCTGTTGTGGTGATATAACAGCACCAGGCGCACCACCACCTCCACCACCAGAGTAAGTTGGAGTGAATGTTATGAATGTTGTGAAGTGTTTAGTCCATATTACCAAGTCGGAGCCAACATCAATTTTACAGTCTGATCCCGCTGCAAGTGCGTCTCCAGTTGTTTGATTGTCAGCAGAACAAACATTTGTCACTTCATTATAAGTGGTGCCATCAGTAGTAAACTTAATTCTCTTTCCTGCCTGTCCAGGAAGCAATATTCTTACTCCTTTATCAAAGGTTAGCGTATTTCCACTAGAACCAACCTGGATAGCAAGTCCAACTACTTCATTAGGGAAAGAAGCCGAAGTGACCTGAGGAGTAGATATTAATCCATTCCAAACAGCACTGCTACTTGTAATTGTGGTATTAGCAGGAATATTTATAACTGTATTTCCAGCATTGTTTGCAGTAATAGTTATCTGTGGCAATACACCCGTTCCATCATTGATTAATGAATTTACATCTAGGGTTGTATTAGTTCCATCTGTGATTGTCACATTTACAGCCTCAACAGGATTAGAGATTACTGCCTGAGGAGTTGTTGTGTTTATAACAACGCTACCACCGACAGGAGCAACTTGCCCAGTCTCAATTACAGAATCAACTAATAACACCTCGCTAGAAATATTTCCTGCCATATCAGTAATGCTTGCAACGATAACATCATTTGCAAAGGTTGTTATACCTGTTGCATTTCCAGTTATTGTCAAAGTATTACCTTGGGCATTCCAACTAAATGTTATTACTCTGTCAGCACCATTAGTTAATGCATTCTCAACTAGAGTCCTAGAGGCAGATCTAATAGGTTCATTGAAAGCTAGATTTACGCTTCCCCCTTGAGCGATTGTAAAGTCTGTTGAACCATCACCAAGTTTTGCAACAATTGGGAAAACACTATCAACGCCTACGCTATATGTCTTAGTCGTATCTTCCGCGGTTACAATTACCTTGTCCCCTGGATTAATATTACCTACCCTAACTGTAGTGCCATCTGACTCATAAACCTCAAATGTAGCACCAGTTGCAGCAGTTAGGTTTGCCTTAAATACAGCGACGTCAGTTGCATTAGCAACATTAGTAATTGTATTAGCGACTGAATCAACAATATACGAAGTAGAAGTCACTGTGGCATTTGAGCTTGGTGTGGAATCAGTGACGGTAATTTCAGTTGTGTCATTTGCCCCAGCACTAAAGTCAAAAGTCAAAGTTGTTGTACCAACTGAGAGTGACTGCATATAAGTTTGGGTCAAAGTGATTGAATCGCCATCAACAGTGTAGTCAGTGGTTAGAACCAAATCTCTAGATCCATCGTTAATACCAGTTAAGGTGTTGCCATTAAATGTAGTTAAGATGTCTAAGGTTGTACCTCCGTTCTTATCGTAAGATTTTGTTGCTTCCACTTCGGAGTTGTTTACTGTGGAATCAGTGACGGTAATTTCAGTTGTGTCATTTGCCCCAGCACTAAAGTCAAAAGTCAAAGTTGTTGTACCAACTGAGAGTGACTGCATATAAGTTTGGGTCAAAGTGATTGAATCGCCATCA